>Ga0179953_1061763_pt1 | contig 18176 bp, 8 predicted proteins | sample AD_JPNMR2_sludge_FD_136014 | JGI IMG/M metagenome (GOLD analysis project Ga0179953, IMG submission 136014) | Metatranscriptome of active sludge microbial communities of municipal wastewater-treating anaerobic digesters from Japan -... | ecosystem: Engineered > Bioreactor > Anaerobic > Digestate...
CTACCTGGGAAGCTCGCAGGCCTTGCTGACAGCTTACCCGGTTAGAAGCTGGTTGTAAATGACACTCCTGCCGACAAGCGGCTGGTATCAAGCAAGCCTATGCTGAAGCTGAGGCCTTTAGGGAATTCAAACCGGGCTCCGATATTGAACGAGCCGCCGACATATTCCCCCATCAGAGTCGTAACCGGCACAGGGATCCCTGAACCGCTTGAAATGGTCACAGGGTTGAGGACATGGTCAAGCCCTATGAATACCCCGCTGAACTTACCGGTTCCAAACCCTAAATGAGCCCTTGGCCCGGACGATAATAGACGCTTACTGGCAGCGAGGTACAAGGCCTGGCCTTCGAGCCCTACAGCAACTGCAGGTAAGTCCGCAGTTTCACCCATAAGCCTGAACTTCAACATGGGGTAGACCTCAGCTCCGAATCCGAAGCCTCTTGAACCCAGGCCTACCTCTAGGTTGGGTATAACCCCTGCATTTATGTACACACAATCAGTAAGGCCCAGCCTACTGTATCCTATAGCTAAGCTGCCCTGACCCAGAGTGTCAGCGGACGGCGCCAACAAAAGCCCGCTCTTGCCTGATTGCGACGGAGCTGCAAAAGCCGGCTGAGATACACTGAGAAAGAGCGCCAGCATAATTACTACACCGGCCAAGATCCTTGATTTACAAATCCTTCTTTCCATAAAACAATCCTCCCACTGATACCATTTAGGAGGATTATTCTCTAACATACCCTTGTTTTCCTACATTAACCTCGGCATGATCTATTTGCAAATTCATCCAACAAGCACCTGAGAACGATTTCATCCCATTTTCACATGTCTTATTCAGTCTTCTTATTCGATCTCTGAAACCCTTCGCTCCGTCTCACGCAGCCTCTCCAGGACTTCCGGCAGCTTTCGGACTGCAGCCTCCATCTTCAGCTGTTCCTTGTGGGGGCGGGCAGGCCTACCTGATACAAAGGAACCGGGAGGAAGATTTGTAGATACCAGTGTCATACCTGCTACTGTACTCCCTGGGCCAATCTTGACGTGGTCTTTTATTCCTACATGCCCTGCAATGACAGACCCTTCCCCGATCTCGGAGGATCCGCCTATCCCGGTCTGTGCCACTATAATACAGTTTTCACCGATTTTGACGTTATGACCTATCTGAACGAGGTTATCTATTTTTGTGCCTTTACCGATGACCGTAGCACCCATTGTGCCCCTGTCGATACACGTATTCGCCCCGATTTCCACGTCATCTTCGATTATCACAGTCCCTGTTTGAGGGATTTTGTAGTGTTTGCTCCCGGACGTTGCGAACCCGAATCCGCAGGACCCGATTATCACCCCTCCGTGTATAATCACGTCCTTGCCGATAGATACGCCCTCTCGTATTACCACATTGGGGTATATCACAGTCCCTTCGCCAATCTTTACGCCCTCACCTATGTAGACACCGGGATATAAGATAACCCCGTCTCCTAGGACAGCACCTCTGCTAATCGTCACATTAGGGCCTATCCGAACGTTTTTGCCTATCACTGCAGTTTCATCTACAATGCTCTTCGGGTGAATCCCCTCAGGCGGATGAGGAATAGCAGGGGCAAATATCTCCAGCACTTTTGCAAAGGCAAGCCTTGGACACTGCACCAGTATGCCGGGTTTTCCCTGCAGGTCGTCACCGTGCTTTCCGATAATCGCGCCTGCACGCCCTTTGACAGCCAGGCTAAGGGCTTTAGGATTCTCCGCAAAGGTTATATCACCGGGCCCTGCACTTTCTACAGGTGCTGCTCCCAGAATACGAAACCGGGCGTCCCCTACAAGAACACCCTGAACAAGCTCTGCCAATTCCGCCAGCGTTATCTCTTTATCCATCTTAATACACTCTCACCTGGAATTACGCATAATCCGAATAATCTCAGATGTCATATTAACCCCGGAAGCGTCGAGATCTCCGGCTTCATAGCCACCGTCAATCAGTTCTATAGTGACTCCTGTCTCATCTCGAAGAGCCGCAACTGCGCTATATATGTCCTTCCTGATGGCGTCTTCAATCTCGTCCCTGCGCCCTGAGAGCTCTTCAAGTTCCTGAATGAACTGAGCTTCCCTGGCTTTAAACTCTTGGAACACCTCTTCACGCCTGGTTGAGAGCTCGGCCAAGCCGCGCATGGAAATCCCTTCTTGCATTAAACTCAGGCCGTCAGCGTTTGCAGGAAGACATGCGTCGAGAAGGCATTCAAGTTCCTCAGTCATCCTTTGCCGTTCCTTCTCAAGCTCCGAAGCTACCCAGCTCGCTTGTTCTTCTCGGAAACGCGAAAGGAGCTCTTCACTCTTAGCAATCTCGTTGCCGCTATATGCTGCGTAAACTTCGTCCAGTTCCTTTCGCTTGGCATCAAGCCTGGACTGGACTTCGTCTTTTATACCACTAAGCTCTTGTTCGAGAGCACTCCGTTCATCATCGGATAACTCCAAAAGCTGCAGCTTCATCTGTATGTTTACGATAGAAAGATAGGTCTCCTTAACCACCTTATCGCGGAACTCGTCAAATTCATTGTTAAGCTCGGCCTGTTTTGCGTAGAGCCGATCCTCCAGGCCGGCCTGGAGTTCCATTCGTTTCGCTTCTACGCGCTGTTCAGCCTCTTCCACAAGAGACGCTTCAATCAAGGCAAGCTTCGATTCCAGCAGGCCGGAGTATTCGGCAGACTCAAGCCCTTCGCCACGGCTCGCCAAAACCTGCCCGTCTAAGATATGCGCTGCCACATCTATGCACTGTGCAATCCCTTCTTCAGCCGGTATCGACGCATCCACATAACTCTGCCACCGGCTTTTACTTGCATCTATCTCCCGCTCAATACGGACTTGCTCCATCCATAACGGATGCCTTTTCACAACTTCATCAACCAGGACATAACCTGCCTTCCGATCCTCCCGTATCGGCAGGATATCGTCTATCCTTTGGTTATCTGAAGTCCCGGTCACCGCAGCCTCACTCTGCTCTTCTAAAGATGCCCTCTGATAGGCTTCACCGGTATCCATATGGGAGATGCCTAAAGATCCTGAGCTGAGCCGGCCTGCATCTCCATAGAGATCCTCGTCCTTTGACTCGAGGGATGCTATATCCTGTAGAATCCGGTCTACATCGTGAGATAGAGTGCTGTCAGCTAACTCATGGAGCTTAAGATCCCCTGAATCTGGCAATGAAAGGGTAGGAGCCGCCTTTTTGACAACAAGGGGCTTTACGGGTTTGAGCTCACTTTGCGAATCAATAACATACTGGACTGCATGAGGAACAGAGGCACCACCTGATAATGAGACCTCTTGTGTTGCCGGAGTCCTGACTGCAACTGCAGTCAGGACCCCAACGCACGCAATTGTCACACCGTACAATAACCGCTTCATCGGTATCCCGCCAGAGTTCGGTATTTAAACCGGCATAGGTAACTTATCAATTACTTAACTCCGAGCTTATTCAAGACAGGATCGGTAAGATCCTTGCCGCCTGCAACAACAACAGGTATTGACATCGGTGCATATTGTGTGCCGACGATGTTTTGATCCTTGTCTATGAGAGGCAGAAGCGCCTCAAACTCCACCCTTTGACTAAGAACGACGGAACAGCCTTCGCTCTTGGCCACTTCTTCAATGGCCTTCTGGATCTTGTCCTGGAAAGGTTTGTTCAGCTCTATTTGCTTCTCAGCCAATTTCATCTCCAGCTCGGAGAGTTTCTTCCGCTTGCTTTCTTCGTCAAGGCCTTCAGCTTGAGACTGGTACTCTTTTTGAAGCTTCTGGGCAAACTCCTCATATTCCTTCTGTGCTTTTGCATACTCGTCAGAACGCTCTACTGCTGCGATTATCCTTGCCGAGTGTACAAATCCGACCGGGCCTGCTCCATCAGCAGCTCTAAGGCTCCTGTCTCCGATCAGGCTAACAACAACTGCCACAGCAGCAATAATGACGACAAGTAAACCTAAGAGTTTTGTCTGGGATTTTGACATTCCTACACTTCCTTTCACCAACACTCGCACTCTCTGTCAATGGTATCACACACAATGGTACTAACCACAATGGTATCACATAGCGGGAGGAACTTTCCAGGGTTTATTCCAGGGCCGGTTAGAACATTTGGCCAATACTCAGGTATGCCTGTCCTCCTTCCTTACCGAACCCGTAGTCAACCCGGAGCAGCCCAATGGGAGTGTCGACTCTGACACCCAGGCCTGCACCTGTTGAAAAGCCTTTTGCTGAAAGCTGCTCTTCCTTCAGCCATGCAGTACCCGTATCTACAAACACCACACCTTGCACGCCTTTGAATATCCGGAACCTGTATTCTGCGTTGGCAAGGAGCATGTTGTCACCGTAATACTCACCGTAATCATACCCGCGGAGCGTTTCACCACCGCCGATACGATACTGCTCATGGAGTGGAAGCTCTCCTATGGAAAGCCCGCCTAACACTCTGACTGCAAAGACCTGCTCAGGCCTGACTTCTCGATATGTGCTGCATTCTCCTTGGAATTTGGAGAATGTGTAGCTCCCGCCGAGGAGCCCGCCTGCAGTTTCAGCAGAAGCCCGCCAGTAAAATCCCTTAGTGGGATTCAGATAATGATCCCTTGTGTCACTGGTCAAAGACAGTGTAAGGCTTCTCGTCTCACCGCTGGGGTTCTCTCCCTGCTTCCATGTCCACCTTACCTTATCCTCATCTTCCTGCGGCACGGGGTTAAGACGGGTCGCGTCGATTCTGAGGGATAGCGCCAGCCTCAGATCCTGCTTCAGAGGCCTTCCTATAGACACATTTCCGCCTCTCATAACCTCTTCATACCTGACCTCTTTAAGCTCCGGCGCTTCCTTCAATTGGAATTTGTCATCATTCCATCTGGTTGTCACTGTCTGGGTGCGGTTGTAGAGGTTAATACCGAACGAGGTCTGCTTCGTATCAATCCACGGATCATAGAAGCCTAGGGTGTAAGCACTTCTGCCCTTTCCAAACTGCCAATTGACATTCACAGTTTGAAGCCTGCCGAGGAAGTTGGATTCTGAAACCTCTATGTAGCCGATGAACTTTTCAGCAGTGCTGTATCCTGCTCCAAAGACCGCACTGCCTGTCCTCGTCTCTTTCAGCACATAGGTAACTATGTAAGAATTCTCATCATCAGCTACATCCAACTTGATGTCGATGGTTTCAAAGATTCCCAGGTTTATAAGCTTGCGTTGATCTTCGCGGAGCTTATTGATGTCAAGCAGCTCACCTGGCTTGACTGAGATGTATCTCTGTATCACATGGTCTTTGGTTTTCTTGTGACCCTCGATCTTGACATCTGCAACTCGAAGCTCTACAAGCTCTATTGTAATCTCACCGTGCTCCTGGATGCTGACGTCTTTGATCTTGGCGGAGTACCCTTCATTGTAATAATACTTCAAAATCCGCTCCAGGTCGCTGTTGAGCTTCTTTAAGTTGAGGATCTCAGCCGGCCGTATACTCATGAGGAGTTCCAGCTTATCCTCGCTGATAGCCTCGTTGCCCTTGAAGCTGACAGAGGTGATCTTAGGATTCTCTACGACCTCGTATACAAGCCTTATCCCTCCCAGCTGAGGATAAAACCTGGCTACTATGTCATAGAACAACCCGGTTTCACTTATTGCCTCAAGATCAGCTCTTACTGCACTCTCTGTCAATAGATCCCCGGGTTTGACCTGAATAACTTCGAAGATCTCCTCTTCAGAAACGTTCTCAAGCCCCTGAACTTCTACTGAGATTATTTTCTCACCTGTAGGCACCTGCGCCGAGACACAGGGAGCAAGCAGGAAGAAAAAAGATGCAATCAAAGCTACAACCAGCGCTGCTGAAACAAGTCGCACGCGGGTATTCTTAACTGCTGATTGGATTTCCCCGGATAGTGGGTTCACAATTGTCCCTCCTTAATCGTAGCTGGCATGTATTCACTTTTCTATTACTTTCACGGCTCCCTTTGGATGGTGTTCCGACGGAAAGAGAAATATCGGTATCCTCTTCTACCCGCCTCACGTAAATCCTTCCCATCTACGCATCCAAATATTGATGGTAGCAGCAAACAGTCCCAAATTATCTTCTGTCGCCCCGCCTAGAATCTCAGCCTTGCCTCAATGCCGAAGATCCTTTCGCCTTTATCATCAAGAGTGCCTGTGAATACCACGCCCGGACCGAGAAGGTAGTCAAATCTAAAAAGATCCGATGCCTCAGGGCCTAATCCCTTCTCATAACTGAGGTATAATTCGTCTACAAGATACTTGCCTATCCTCAAAGTCAACTGGTTGGAAGCACTTCTTTGGATGCGGAATTCATCTAAGGCAAGAAGGTCTTCAAATATCCGCCCAATCCCTCCTGATACGCGCAAGCGGAGCTCTTGCTCAAAGATTTTGGTTATTTCTTCTCTGAAAGCGCCTTCAACATCACCTGTAAGTATCCTTGTAACTGCACCGGGGTAGTTCAAAAGCGCAAGGATTTCATCATGGGTCAAAGGCGGGCTTGATGATAATTCCAAACCCAGGTTGTCAGGTAAAACCCCACGAAGGCCCAAGAATACTCTGATATCGCCTGAGACAGTCTCCGCATCCACTTCGATTCTGGGCATGAACCCTTGATGCTCTGTAAATTCGGCTGAAGCTTGCCGTACAGTGAATTCATTTCCGAAATAGGCAAACCAACCTCTTCGAGCTTCCATCCTCCCTGACAATTCCGGCTCTTTGAGAGTGCCGCCGACTCTCAAAGACCCTGATGCAGGGATGTCCATGATTCTCGTCCTCAGCCGAACATCCCCTTCAACATCTACAGTCAATGCTAAATCCGCATCAAAGGAGAGTTTCTGTTCAAAAGACCATGTGTCCGGAGATAATATTGCCTTAACCAGGCTAATACGTCCTGATATAAGAGGATGATGCACGGGACCGTCAATGTATATGTCAGAATTTACAAGGCTTCTGAATATCCCCGTATTCACCATGGCATCCTGGGTTTTGAGGCTCAAATCCAGGCTCAACCCTTCTTGCTCGTCAAGGAATGCTACACCACCTGATACATTGACACCGCCGCCTCCCAGTGTGCATGAGAACTTTTCAATTCTTGCCTCGGTCCCTTCGAACTCGACCCGGCAGTCAATGTCTCTGAACACGTCGGTAATGGGGAAAAGCTTTAGAGTCCCATCCTCTACTATGGCATAACCGTAAAGCCTGGGAGATTGGATTGTCCCTGCGATATAGAGATCTATATCAGTGGTGCCCTCCGCCCACTCGACTTGCGGCCAGAATATGGTGATGAGCCCCAGGTTTGCTTTGGTCATGGTAAGGCTTACGTTCAGCTCTTCATCGGATGAGTAAGACGTTATGCCTATTGCGTCAAGGCTATCCTTGGAAACGGGGATCCTTCCGCTTAAAGTAGCCTTGTGATGTCCCTGGAGTATCTCACCTTCTTCAATAGTGATTACGCCATTATTAAACGTCATTCTCGCATTGAGAAGATCAAACCCGAACCTGTCTACACTTCCGTCACGAATCCGAAGTGATAATGCCATGGACGGATCTTCGAGTTCTCCTTCTGCTCTAACCGCAAGATCGGCATTACCTGCAAGTTGGGATTTCCATCCTGCTACTGAGGAGAAGATGCTGACATCGAAATCCCTTGCGGAAGCTGCAAGAGACATGGGAGCGGATTGCCCCAGGCTGCCGGCAGCCTCAAAATACCCTCCTCTTGCCTGGGACAGCTGTAACAGTTCCACATTAACTGAGTCGCCTACCATCCTTGCATCAAGTGCAGCCTTTTCAAAGGGGACCCCTGCTATTGACAGGGAATCCGATTTAAGCCGCAATTCGAAGGAAGGCTCTCTAAGATCGCCCGTGACAACGACTTTGCCGCTGATCCTACCTTCAATGGGATCTCTCTTTCCGGGGCGTATCACTCCAAGGGCGGTCTTTGAGTCAATCTCCTCTATCGTCAATGTGAGGTTTATCGTTCTGTCCTCATTTAAGCCTATGTTTCCTTCAGCCATGACCTGGCCTAATCCGTCCTTGATTACTACCTGGGTCAATCTAATATCATCATTGCCTAGTTCCATGTGACAAGTTACATCATGCAATACGGCGTCCAAGACTTGCACATCTTCTGCGACAATCTGCCCTTCCAAATGTACGTTACTGAGCTGACCTGTTATCCTTCCGGTAAAACCGGCTCTTCCCCCTTTTACCGGGTTGTCGGGGATCTCCACAGGCAGGTTCGACAAATCGAAATCTTCGCCACGGACATCGAGACTGAGCTTGCCTTCACGTGTTATGTTTCCTGCTGCGCTGATCCTAATACCGCCCATCTCGATTAATGAATCCTCTATGTTCAGGGTATCTTCGGAATATGCAAAGCCTGTTCTTAAATCGTCCAGCTTGATGCCGTGTATCTCACCTGATGTAAGCCTCACTTCTCCGCCGGCTTCCGGGCTCTTTGTCGTCCCTGAAAAAGCAGCCTTACCGGAAAGCGCTCCTCGCAGCGGGATTTCACCAAGCCCTAAAACAGATGCAAGGTCATCAACAGGCAATGCATTAACAGTCGCAACAAGGTCGAATTCAGGGTATTCTCCGCCAAGCTCTATTACTCCTGAAATCTGTCCGGTTGCATCCCCTTTAACCACTGACGTATTAAAAAGGCGGATTACGCTATCCTTGAAGCTCACACGGCCTACTGTTGAGTCCAGCTCAATCTCGCCAATCGCGGGATTCGTAAGTTCAAGGAGTCCGTCTATGGAAAGGGCCTTCTCCTTGCTTGAAACAGTCCCGAGGAAATCGCCGGTGCCTGTAACCTCCGGGTATTCAAGAAGGTCACTCAGCTTTTCCAGGCTAACCGCCTGTGCAGCCACTTGCAGCTCAAAATCGGCATTATCATAGACTGTTCCTTTAGCAGTCAGATTCCCGTCAGGGCCTTCTGACACCAGCCCGTCAATGATCACCTTTTCCTCATCTGCTGTGAAGTCCACCTTTAGATTGTCAAAGGAGTAGACATTAAGAGAGCCGTCTTGGACAGTGCACGCTCCTTGAACACTCCAGAAATCTCGCTCAGCCTCAAGCACGACCTTGCCTGACAAAACACCTTCGGTTATGATGTCTTCCCATGCAAAGTAGGATGCAGCTTCCTTTGCCGGAAGCTCATCTAACTCAAGGGACAGCCACGTCCATGGATTCTGTCCCAAGCCATCTTCCGCTTGCTTGAAGAGGGCAACACCGCTTACTGAAATCTCTCCGCCCATAGCAGCAACTACAGTATCAGAAAGAGTGATACCGTTCTTTCCGTAGCTGAACCGCCCTTTGGCCTCTGTTGCTTCAACAGGTTTTCCCAGGACTTCAAAGGAGAGATCTGATACCCGGAACCTGCCTTCTGCCCAGAGATCCTCAAAAGGCCCTGCAATGTTCACGGAAAACTCGCCTCTCCCTTTCATATCACCTGGGATGTCCAGGTTAAACAGGTCTTTAACATCGGCTAACCCGATATCGCCGGCGTATACGTTAATATCAAAACTGGGGTTGCCCAGGTCAGTAATTGAGCCTTCAACCTCGACAGCAGAATCTCCGAGCATCATTATGAGCCCATCTGTGCTTATGCTGGTTCCTAACAGCCTGACTACGCCTTCAACATTTGAAGCAGGTGAAGGCAATCGGGCATGTTGGATCTCCACGCCTGAAAACGAAACCTCACCTGTGAAATCCAAGTCCGGGTAGAATCCTTTAATAGCTATATCAAGCACAGCATTGCCTGACACGCTAAGAGGCGCACCTGCCACAACGATTTCTCCCAGTTCTTCGAAGGCCAAATCCCTACTTCTCACTGTGATATCTATCTCAGGCGTTTGACCTAAGTATAATAAGCCTGATGCCTCAAACCGTGACCTTCCGAAGTCTCCGGTCATTCCCTTGATATCTACGGACTCGCCATCAAAATCTATCTCAGCAACGATGTTATCAAGCAGTTCGCTGACTGCTTCAAGGCCAAGGATTCCTTTCATTATTAGAACCTTGCCTTCAAAGGACACGCTGCCGTCTGGGATTCTTTCGAAGCTCAAATGAGCTGCACCGTTTCCGCTGAGTTCTCTAATCCCGGGATAAATCCGGTCTGCCGCAAAAGATGCGCTTGACAAATCAACTGTGCCTTTCAATGAAACAGCACCGTCAGACCGGCTTTCAAGGCGAATCGTGCTCCTGGCCTTGCCTACAAGGCTTTTGACACCGTCTATGACATCTGATGCACTAAACAAAGCTTCGCTTAAACTAAGCGTACCGTTATATGACGGTGTAAGGCCTGAGCCTCCTGAAAACGAGATCTCCAGCCGGGCGTCACCTTCAATGGACTCGATTCCTTTCAGCAATTTACCCGCTTTGAGCCTTCCACGAGAGACAACTGCATCACCCTGGAAAGACCCGCCTGAAGCACCGCCTTGGAACTTCAAATCCAGGACTACATCACCGTCAAGCCGGTGAAATCCTTCAATCAAGTCCTTAAGCACGACTGTGCCGGATGCAACATTCAGAACTCCGTCGTATTCGATTCCTTCACCTGTGCTTCTGAAAGAGAATTCAGAAGTTGCGCTTCCATCAAGGCTGTCAATGCCCTGGTAAATGTGTTTTGTGCTGATGTCGGCTGAATGCACTGTTGCTTTTCCGTAATATGTGAGATCGCCTTCACCGGATGATGAGAACTTTATGTCAAGGTCACCTAAGCCTCGGGCTTTCACAAGACCGGGCATAGCTTCATCTGCAACAAAAGAGCCGTTCTCTATCATAACTTCACCGGTATAGCCTTGGACGTTAGGCCCTTGGGCAACAAATCGCACCCATCCTTCGGCATTTCCGCTGAGAGAGCGTATGAAACCACCGAACTCTTCTGCCTCCACAGCGCACCTGCCGGTAGATATAATCAGTTCAACAGCCGTGTCTTCTTGATGCTTCCCTTTGAAACCTAAAGTACCGGTAATCGGGCCTTCCAAGCGCCGTATACCTTCTGCGATTTCTGAAGCTACGAGATTGCCTTGCTCTATACGCCCGCTGCCTTCATACTGTAAAACAGTGTCCCCTTCGCCACGGAAGCTGATGTTGAGCGAGCCTTCACCTGAAAACTCCTCTATTCCGGAAGCGGCATCTGATGCTTCCAGTGTGGCTTTACTGATGTTCACATCTCCGCTGTATTTCAACGATCCTTCAGAATTTGCCACAAAGTCTATGGCGCAGGAAACCAGCCCCTCGGCGTGTTTCAGCCATGGCAACCCTTCGTAGACCTTAGCCGCTCCTTCTGAAAGACTGATCTTTCCGCCGTACTCTGTCGTCCCGGGCAACTCGCCTCGAATTATAATATCTCCACCGGCTCTCATATCTGACACTTCAAGCCTTGCCGTTTCAATGGTGCCGTCAACCTCTGCCAAACCGTCTCTAAGCTTCAGCACGCCGTCATACTTGAAGATCCCCGGAAACTCTCCTCGAAATTCGAACCTACCTTCTAAAGCTCCCTCAGATAACCTGATCTCTCCGGAAAGATCCTCCTCACCGGAAGGCTTATCAGGCAGAAGCTTATAGTCAAGAACTACGCCGGCATCTACGACATCAAGGAAGCCTGTATATGTCAGGTTTTCTCCTTCTTCTTTGGAGAATCCCAAAGCCCCTTTTAACTCTCCTTGAAGCAGTTCAATGCCTTGCTCGGGAAACGCAGAATCAGCGTACCCTGAAATCAGCCTTACCTGTCCCTCGTAACCTGTGAGGGCTTTCCCGAAGCTTCTGAAGGTGAAGGAGCCTTCAATATCTCCTGATATTTCCTTCATCCCCGGGAATACCTCAAACGCGCTCATAACCGCCTTATCCATTCTTACAGTGCCGTAAGTCTCTATCCCTGTGTCTCGCCTTCCGGCAAGTGCAAGGTTGATACGTGCAGGCCCTTCCAACTTGAGAGAAGAATCCTCAAGCTCAACGGCTTTCTTCAAGGCTTCACCTGCTGACAGGAATGGGGTATCTAAAGCCACGTCCCCTTCAAAGGACAGAAACTCATCTTCAGGGTTCTTCCAGAACTCAACCTCTGCCTTACCTTGCGCCGCGGTTTTCCCAAATCCTAACTCCTCGTCATGCCATTCAAGACTCAGAATATCCAGGCGGCTCATCCCCTGGTAGGCGAGGCCTTCGTTATCAAGTTGAAAGTCTAAAGCAAGGCTCAAACGGACATCAACATCTCGCAACTCTCCGGCATACTCTCCGGCATCCGGAGTTATGCTGTCCAGAGTGATGGCAGGCGCACTGAACTCGGCACCCGCTATATTGACGTTACCTCGAATCCTGCTTCCTCCGTCAGGCTCAGGCCTTATGTGGGCCTCTATGTTGACTGTTCCGCCATGAAGGTTAGCAGCATCAAGGATACTCAGGATCTCTCTTGCGGTTGCAGGGATCCCTTGGCTATCTTCGCCGGGTTCAACTGATTCAGCTAAGAGGGCATCTAAAACACCTGACACATCTCTTAACAGGTCTCCGGATACAGGCCCGCTGAGGCCGATATCGCATGTTAACCCATGTGTCATGAGATCATATCCGCCTGTTGCTGCTATGCGAGTCCGGTTTTCGTCTCCTGCGAGCAGCCGGATCTCGCCTGCGATCTCAAACCCGGTGAACACAGCTGCCCCTGTTATTCCTGAAAGGACAACAGGCCTTCCCAGTCCCGGAATTCCAATGATTTCGCATCTTCCGTCTTTGACAGATATTGAACCTTGGAATCCATCCAGGAAACCACCTGCGGATTCCAGTTGGAAATCCGTATCGACCTCTGAAAGCCTAAAATCCGGTGGGAGTTCTATCCTAAGGTCGGGTTCGATTAGAAGTATGCCTGTTATGGCTTGGGCAATGCTCTTACGTTTCGTGATGACATCAAACAGGGAATAGCTTACTTCCACTCGGCCGGCTGAAAAAACCGGAACATCGGCACCGGAACCGTCTGAAAAAGACAAGTCAGACAATACTACTTCGTTTAAGTTCTTACCTGTGATAGATCCGATCCCCACATCGAACCCGAGGGCTTGCTCGAGGGTCTTTTGTATGGGTTCACGCGCAGCTTGGAGAAGGGCGTTCCGGATCTTGAGGAGATTGCCATAGGCATAGAGAAGCGCCGCAGCAATGACAACAATTGCCACTACAAGCACTATTCTCCTTTTGCCCAATGAAGATGGCATAATCTCCCCTCCCAGCTTAAACATAGTTCGACGTAAAGTATTTCATTCCTCCATAAGTAAGCGCCCCCACGCTGCGCGCAGGGGCGCCAGTTCATGCTACTGATGGAAAGCAGAGCCAAACTACCTAATAACAGTCACTTTCAGCTCTGTCTCGCCTTCGATTACATAATCCGTTGAGACTACGACTTTTACCAGGTCATCCGGCTCATCCAGGTCCATTTCGACTTCGTCAAGCCGAGGCGCCGTCTCTTCCGCGCGCTGCGGAATCTCATCTTCCACTTGAAGATTTGCTGCAAGAGGCATTGTGTCTGTCTCCAAAACACCTTCATCTATTGGAATCGCCTCATCTGAAATTGCCTCATCGAACTCCTCTTCCCTACCTGGGAAGAACTCTACCACTATTTCATTGTTTTTCTCCCTTTCGGTCATGTCGCGAATGTATTTCTCCAGGCTTTCAACGGGAGAACCGTCATCTTTAGTGTCTTGCTCTTCTTCCTCAGAACTCAGGGTGCCTCCACCCCGAACCGTAAGGTAGAGTGTCCCGGATTCTGCGTACTCAGGAATCTCCACGTACACACTTTTGATCTCGGGCTCACCTCGATAAGGACGGAGACTGACTTTTATCTCTACAGTTTCACCAGGCAAGACGTCCTCCTTTTCAGCTTCAGCATGGAGAATGCGGGCTGTTTTCCTCTGCTCCTCAATCTCCATATAGGCTTTAATCTCGGTGACATCGACTTCTTGAAACTCATTATCCACCAGCGCAACGAGAACATCAAGGAGCTCTCCGGTGGACATTGCCGATATGTCGGCAAAACTGTAGAACATGTTTTCCCTTGAAATCGGCGTATCAAGGTTTTCAGTGTTGATCTCAAAGCTGACAAGGCTTGTGCCTTGCCCGATCCTGTCTATTGCAGAGTCAAGGCACTCTATAAGGAATGTAAACAGGAAGCTGTCAATGAGCGCTTCGCTCTTGACAATCTCAGCGCTGAACGTCCTTACCGCACCTGTATCTTTGTCCTTTACAGTCAAGGCCACAGGAATGGTCCGAGGCGCCCCACCTAATTCAACAAGCACTCCTGTGGAGCGGTCTTGCGTTACTGCACCAACGACATTAAGAGGGCTCCCTACTTTGAAACACCTGAGGATTGAAGACACAACCCTATGCACTTCAGCTGCGGTTGCGATGTAACCTGCTTTTCCCATAAGAAGCACTTCGTGTCCGAATGCTACCACAAGGTCGCCTTTTTTGTAAGTTGCAGTACCAATGACAGTAGCGGAAACATCGCCTCTCATGAGCTGCACGCCTACAGCTGAGCCTGGCTCAAGCGAGACTTCATCCTGTGTAGACGGGGCTTGGGCAATCCCTGCGCTTACCGGCTGAAGGCCGTATCCTTTCAACTTCTCTGCCAAGGATTGAAATGCCCGTCCTCTGATTCCGCTCAGCATTACAGGGCTCTTTACAGGGGCCATCACTAAAGGAGCTTCAGTGTCTAGGCCTAGCTGCGTCTTCAAGCCCTCGCTGACTACGACAGGATCACCCAACGGGCCGGCTGCAACGTGATATCCCTGCTGGGCTTCGAACACTCTGAGTATTTCTCCGATAGGGGTAACAAGGCCGAGATACGGATCGGAACCTGCATCTAAGGCGTGGGTTATTGCACCGATAAGACGTCCGTCTACATACACGGGACTTCCGCTCATTCCTGATGCCAGCCCGCCTACTGCTTCTATGGCGTCTCCGCTTGCCTTTATAAGAACATAATCGCCTGAGGCTGCCCCGCCTTTCATAACAGCCAAGACTTCTATGTCAAAGGTGTCTATCTTTGTACCCGAGAAGACAGTCTTGGCAATACCTTTCATCCCGGGCATCACCTGGGAAATGGGCATAAACTCCGGATCCTGCTGCGCTTCTGCCTCAGAATACGGAAACACCCCGAATCCTATTAGCAGTAAACCCAAGACAACTGCAACAGTTGCTGTAAAAAGCTTTTTACCTGCTGATTTCCCATTGATCCAGCCTACAATCATATCAGTAAGATTCTCCCTTCACCATTCTTCGCCAATCACATGCGTCATTCCCATGGGTCAATCACATGATTCAATCGCATGTCGCTCACCTGTGTTACGGACTCTCGGACGTTGTCTCAGGTGTGCCGGCAAACACAAGAATCGCGTCAGCTACTTTTCGTTCTCTCCCGTCTGACGGGGTATTCATGACAAAGTTGCGAACAACCATTGTGGAAGAGCCCCCGCCGTCTAAATTCATTGCATCCTTTGCACCTAACTCAAGTGCGATGTGGGCTAATTCGTCCAAGGTCACTCCGACGCTGTGGTATGCCTTGCGCCCGGTAACAGCAATCAAAAGGAGCTTGCCGTCGTCGGTCACTCCGACAGCAGTTCGGGGAGCACGGCCTGAAGCTACATCCGGCTTGAACTGTTCTTCAAGGGAAGTCACATGGATTTCTCCATCCTTTACCAGCCGCGGACCGCCACCTACAGCGTATATCACTCCTTCTGCCAACCAATCAGGAGTCAAATTGCCTGATGTGTCAACTGACACATTATCAATGAGGATCCTTCTATCACGGGTAATCCCCATGGCAGTCCTGTTCATAATCGGCAAGCTCTTGAGTTTTCCGTCTACGATGATGAGGCCGAGAGGTGTGCCGTCTGACGCGTGAAACACGCCGTTAACCCCTGCTATCGCGCCAGACCGTGATACAAGTTCACTGACAGGGGCCAGGCCGAAACTGTCATAAGAACCTGCAAGGGCAGTCTTTACCTCTACGTTTTCGTCACTTACGTCGATCTCGAGGACATCAACGACAACAGGGCCGGAAGGAGTTCCGCTGTTCAAGGTAATGTAGCGGATTCCGGGACCGATGGTGAGCGCGGAAATACTGCTGTAGGCCGTCGGCACATCTACAACAAGCCGTACAGGATCCTGCAGCCAGAACGCGGTCACATCAGGAAGCGCGTAATTGAGGTCTATAACCGCCCTGGCCTTTCCTTGCTCCAAAGCGGAAAGTCTTACTTGACTGACTGCCACATGGTCTAAGAGTGCATCAAAAGCCTTATCCAAGTATGTATCTTCAAAATCAATTACCACTCTGGGCGGGTTTTTCATCTGCATGACCTTGAACGGGACTTCCTTTGTCACATGAAACACAACCCTGACTTTGTCAGGATGGATTCCATGCCTTACCTGGGTCAGATGGGCCATTTCATCTATGAGCCAAGGCCTGCGGATATGGACTTCCATTGCCCGCAAGTCCCACGACACATCGTAATCCCCGGTTACTCTAAGAAGCTCGACAGGGACAAAAGGAACACCGTTTATACTGACAGGAGGTTCGGTAAAGGTCCTCTTCTCGCCGGAAGATAGCTGCCAGTCCGTACGATCGAGCAAGACTTCAAATTCACCGCCGGGTACGCTGTAAGAAACCCTTTCTGCACCGGGATCGTATCTCATGGAGATATTTAGGATTTCAGCTACGAAGGTTGCTGGCACAAGGAGAGCATTGCCTTTAATAACGGCAGGCACAGGAAGAATAGTTCCGCTTTCATCAATGGCCAGCCTTGCGTCGTGGATTTTGTAGGCTTCACCGATTGTCACCCACGAGGCACTGCAAGGTGCCGCAATGAGCAAGAAGATGATACAGAAAGCAATAGCTGCCCGAACTCCCACACAATTGCAGGGGTGTTTCATGAAATAAGTAGACCTCCTTCCACAGGCAACCTTAACCTTTTCAGTTCTATATTAAAGCCTGTTATCCTCTTGAAAGAAAGATGGTTCCGGATGGATCTTTTTGAGGATTCCGGAGGTGATCAGGCCGGAACGCACAAGACGTCGGTTTACACAGGTATAGAGCCTGCTACCATGCTGTTTTTGAGAAACTCCGGTGACCCGAAAAGCTTGCTTGTACCGATAATCACGCAACTCATGGGGTCTTCTGCGATGTGGACAGGAATTCCCAGCTCTTCTGACAGCCGCTTCACAAATCCATTGAGAAGGGCGCCTCCGCCGGTGCAGACTATTCCCCTGTCAATAATATCTGCAGCCAGTTCAGGAGGAGTCCGTTCCAGGACTCCTTTGACACTGTTGATAATCTCGCTGACAGGTTCAAAAAGAGCCTCGTAAGCTTCCCAGGAGCTTAAGTTCATAACCTTTGGCAACCCTGTGACAAAATCCCTTCCCCGCATTTCCGCAGTCTCCGCGGGTTCGGTCGAACTCACGGGATAAGCTGACCCTATTCGGATCTTGATGTCTTCCGCGGTGCGCTCTCCTATCAGGAGGTTATGCTCGCGTCTGACATATCTGATGATAGCTTCATCAAACTTGTCTCCTCCGATTGCACAGGAATCAGCAACAACGATTCCGCCAAGGGAGATGACTGCAATATCAGTTGTCCCTCCACCGACATCAACAACCATATGGCCGGAAGGTTCCCATATGTCGAGGCCTGCTCCGATAGCTGCGGCCATAGGCTCTTCCACGAGATAGGTCTGCCTTGCCCCGGATTGCGATGCGGCTTCAAGCACTGCCCTTCTGTGGACCCCTGTTACCCTGGAAGGAATGCATATTATTACCCTGGGCCGTATCAGGACTTTTCTGCCACATGCACGGTTTATAAAATGACGGAGCATCGCCTGGGTTATCTCATAATCGGCAATAACTCCGTCCCTCATAGGCCTGATAGCTGATATGGAACCGGGAGTCCTCCCAATCATCCTGCGGGCCTCTCCACCGACTGCTAACACTTTGCGTGTTTCGCCGTCAACAGCAACAACTGACGGCTCGCTGAATATTACTCCTTTCCCTTTGACGTAAACCCTTGTATTGGCTGTTCCGAGATCAATCCCGATATCCATAGACAGCCCGAGCATGGGTTTATTCCTCCTAGATGCGTGAATAGGACGGTTCCTCAATGCAGCCGGATTGGAAGGCTTATCCAATGTAGAAATAACAAAAAAC
>Ga0179953_1305456_pt1 | contig 17989 bp, 30 predicted proteins | sample AD_JPNMR2_sludge_FD_136014 | JGI IMG/M metagenome (GOLD analysis project Ga0179953, IMG submission 136014) | Metatranscriptome of active sludge microbial communities of municipal wastewater-treating anaerobic digesters from Japan -... | ecosystem: Engineered > Bioreactor > Anaerobic > Digestate...
ATTTAACTTCTGCAAAATGTTCATTACTTCTCTGCGTCCTATTGGATCAAGCATTGAAGTTGCTTCATCAAGAACGATGCATTTTGGTTTCATCGCCAATATACCTGCTATGGCCACTCTTTGTTTTTGTCCTCCTGAAAGCAAATGCGGAGCGCTGTTGTTAAACTCTTGCAAACCTACAACTTTAAGTGAATCATTTACTCTTTTTATAATTTCAGCAGGATGTATACCAAGATTTTCAGGTCCAAAAGCTACATCTTCCTCCACTGTTGTCCCAATAATCTGATTATCAGGATTTTGAAAAACCATTCCTACAGTGCGCCTTATTTCCCATGTGTATTTACTGTCACTTGTATCCATCCCGTTTACTAAAACTTTTCCTTCTGATGGAAGAATTAATGCATTTATCAACTTTGCCAAAGTTGATTTTCCAGAGCCGTTTCTTCCCAATATTACCACAAAGCTTCCTTCCTTTACGGTAATATTAATATTAGAAAGAGCTTCAACTGTGTTTTCTATATCAGCTGATTTATATGTATGACTTACATTGATAATTTCAATAATATTTCTGTCCATATTCGGCTTCATATCTGACTCCGTCTCTATATGTAGGAAAAACGTTTATAAATGCGGTAAAGGGACGCTTTAATATCCACATTCTACTAAATCATAAAATGTGACAATTAAAACGTCCCTCTGCCACATGGCAATTGACTCTATTTAATTGCCACATAAGCGTCCTTCCTTTGGCGTCTTTATTTTTTATGCAGTTTATATTTTTGATATCGATCAATAATATTCTTATTATAATTACTATTTCAATAAACTAGTTAAATTAATATTAATCAACCAGTTCGAGGATAACTTTCTCTGCAGCATCTCCTCTTCTGGGTCCAAGCTTGTAAATCCTTGTATATCCACCATTGCGGTTTTTATATTTTGGAGCTATTTCATCAAAAAGCTTGTCAACAACATTTATATTATTACCATCATTATCTTTAAATCTATAAACCCACTTAAGGATCTGTCTTCTTGCATGAAGTCTTGAAGGGCTGTCTACTGTAACCAAATCAGTTTTTTCTTCCCTCTCTACAACTTCATACTTTCTGTTATTTTTAGAAGTAACTGATTTTGTAATTTTTCTACCCTTACTATCTAATTTAGCTGCACTTATTTTAACTTGTTTTGATGTATAGTTATCTACTTCTTTTACAGCACGCGCAATCAAACCATCTGCTATATTTTTTACTTCTTTGGCTCTGGCTTCAGTTGTTTCTATTCTACCATAAGCTAACAAAGATGTAACCAAACTTCTGAGCATTGCTTTTCTTTGGTCTGTTGGGCGTCCTAATTTTCTCTGTTGCGGCATTATTCACAACCTCCCTGCGTCATTAATCTTGCTCCATTAATCTTCACTCTTCTTTAGTGAAAGTCCCAAAGCGTTCAGTTTCTGAACAACTTCTTCAAGAGACTTTCGCCCAAGATTTCTTACTTTCATCATATCTTCTTCAGTTCTGTTAATTAAATCTTCTACTGTATTAATACCAGCTCTTTTCAAGCAGTTATACGACCTTACGGATAGGTCAAGTTCTTCTACAGTCATTTCAAGAACTTTTTCTTTCTTAGTTTCTTCTTTTTCAACCATTATTTCTGCATGCTTAGCATGCTCTGACAAATCTATGAATAATTTTAAATGTTCACTTAGTATTTTTGCTCCAATACTAATTGCATCTTCAGGATCTATAGTCCCGTTTGTTTTAACTTCAAGAATAAGCTTATCATAATCGATATCTTGACCTACACGGGTATTTTCTACCAGGTAATTTACTTTCTTAACAGGTGAGTATATTGAGTCAATAGGTATTATGCCTATTGGCTGTCCCGGATGCTTATTCTTGTCTGCAACTACATAGCCTCTGCCTTTATTGATTACCATTTCCATGTAAAATCTGCTATCACCATTTAAAGTGGCAATATGCAAATCAGGATTACATATTTCAATATCGGCATCAGCCTTAATATCTGCTGCTGTGACAGGTCCTTCTCCCTCAGCGTCAATATAAACTACTTTAGGACCGTCACCGTGTAGTTTGATAGCTAATTCTTTAATGTTTAAAATAATTTCAGTTACATCCTCAACAACGCCTGGAACTGTTGAAAATTCATGAAGAACTCCGTCAATTTTTATTGAGGTAACTGCAGCACCAGGTAATGAAGAGAGGAGTACACGTCTTAATGAGTTACCTAGCGTTATCCCGTATCCTCTTTCCAAAGGTTCTACTACGAACCTTCCGTAGGTCCTATCTTCACTCAGCTCTTCACACTCAATTCTTGGTTTTTCTATTTCAAGCACCTAAAACCCTCCCTTGTAACTCTTTTATAAATGAGGGCAACTCATTTTTTTAATAATTATTGTTTTAAATCAATACCAAAGATACCTCTCATTATAACTTTCCTATATATTATAACCATAAAATAGCAAGGTTTATATCATAAGGAAATAATTTTTTACTTGGAGTACAACTCTACAATCAGTTGTTCTCTTACAGGCAGGTCAATTTCTTCTCTATTCGGAAGTGACACTACTCTACCTGTTAAATTGTCAGCATCAAATTCCAACCAACTTGGAACAACTTTATTTCCTGTACTTTCTAAAATCATTTTAACTTTTTCTGAATTTTTCATGTGCTCAGTAACAGCTATAACATCACCTGGACTTACTAAATAGGAAGGTATATTAACTCTCTTCCCATTTACAGTAATATGATTGTGCTTTACTATCTGCCTTGCTTCAGCTCTTGAAGTTGCAAGTCCTAATCTGTATACTACGTTGTCTAAACGGCTTTCTAATATCTTAAGAAGGTTCTCACCTGTAACACCCTTCATATCCCTTGCCATTTCAAAATATTTTCTAAATTGCTTTTCAAGTACCCCATAAAATCTGCGGGCTTTTTGTTTTTCTCTCAATTGAAGTCCGTATTCGGAAAGTTTCTTTTTTTGCTGACCATGTTGTCCCGGAGCATATGCTCTTCTTGCAACAGGGCATTTATCAGTATAACATTTATCACCTTTCAGAAAAAGTTTTTCTCCTTCTCTACGGCACAATTTGCAAGATGGACCAGTATATCTTGCCATCTGGTTTAACACCTCCAACTCGAATCTCTTCGTCTCTTTCGTTCTATTTTATTTATTTTAAATTCCTAAATCTAATTTTCATTAATTAATCAAGTTAATAAACAGTTCCGTTTTGTACATGTTATTTAACATGCTTTTACCGAAATATTTTATATTTTTTCTCTATACTCTTCTTCTTTTCGGTGGTCTGCATCCATTATGCGGAATTGGCGTAACATCTTTTATAAGGCTAACTTCAAGACCTGCTGCCTGAAGAGCTCTTATAGCTGCTTCTCTTCCTGCTCCAGGACCTTTTACATAAACCTCAACAATTTTCATACCATGTTCCATAGCTGCTTTTGCTGCTGCTTCAGCTGCCATTTGAGCTGCAAAAGGAGTGCTCTTTTTTGAACCTCTGAATCCTAATGCACCTGAACTAGCCCATGAAACTGCATTTCCGGCCAAATCTGTTATTGTAACAATTGTGTTATTAAAAGTGGATCTAATATGTGCAGCACCACGTTCTATATTTTTACGTTCTTTTCTTTTTCTACTTGTTCTTTTTCCGCCAACCTTTGCCATTCAGATTCTTACCTCCTTTTTAACTCTTTCTCTTGACTCCGACAGTTTTACCCGGACCTTTGCGTGTTCTTGCATTAGTCTTGGTTCTTTGTCCTCTTACAGGAAGACCTGCTCTGTGTCTTCTACCCCTATAACATCCTATTTCAATGAGTCTCTTTATATTAAGCGCTACTTCTCTTCTTAAATCTCCCTCTACCTTAAGCTCTTTTTCAATAATATCTCTGAGTCTGCTTATTTCATCATCAGTAAGATCTTTTACTCTGGTATCCGGATTTACACCTGTTTTTTCCAATATTTTCTTTGATGTAGATCTACCAATACCATATATATAAGTCAGCCCTATCTCTACCCTTTTTTCCCTGGGTAAATCAACACCGGCAATACGCGCCATTGAATTTTACACCTCCATAAATGTAAGTAACATGGATAACATTTACTTTTACTTTTGGTTTTGCTTTTACTCACAAATTTAAATTTAATTTGTTAATTTATATGAACATCACAGTACATGATTCATCATCATGCAGCCGCGCCTGGATGTTTTTATCAATATTTTATATTTTAATTTTATATTTTTATTAAGCTTTTACTCAAGTTAACCTTGTTTTTGTTTGTGCTTTGGGTTTTCGCAAATTACTCTTACTCTGCCTTTTCTTTTAATAATTTTGCATTTTTCACATATAGCTTTTACAGATGGTCTTACCTTCACAGTTATTCCTCCTTAAGGTTTCTTTAATCAAAAATATTCAATATATTTTATATTTTTAATTAATATCCAAAAATATTTCATAATTTCAATCTAGATTCATAAATAATTAATTTATTTTGCTCTCCACACGATTCTTCCTCGTGACAAATCGTAAGGAGATAATTCAAGATTTACCTTGTCTCCAGGTAATATTCTTATAAAATTCATTCTTAATTTGCCTGATATATGTGCAAGCACTCTGTGTCCGTTTTCTAATTCAACTAAGAACATTGCATTCGGCAATGCTTCTATTACTTTTCCTTCAACTTCAATTACGCCTTCCTTAGACAAAATTCAAACCTCCTTATCTTCCAGGGTATAAGCTTCAATCAGCTTTCTTATATCTGCATTTATCACCCTATTATTATTTTCCAGATTTTCTTTTATAGAGTCAATTATTATTCCGCAGGACTCTATATGCTTTATTTTCTTTTTTTTAGGTTTTTCAATTTTTCTAAGGTCGCCATCCGAAATCAATACATAATTCTCGTCAAGAATCTTAACCACTATAAACTTTCTGCCAGCATCTCTTCCTGCTTTAGAAACTACTAACTCCCCAGGAGAAAACTTCATTAACTTTCACCTCTATTTGCTTGGCCTGCATTTGTTTAACCAGGCAAATATATATATTATATACCATTATTCAATAATGGTCAATATCTTTGGTTCACCTTCAGTAATCACTATTGTGTTTTCATAATGCGCTGACAGACTTCCATCAGCAGTTACTACTGTCCATTTATTGTCAAGGATCTTGACCTTGTAGCTACCTTCATTGACCATTGGCTCAACTGCTAAAGTGATGCCCTTTTGTAACCGGGGACCTCTTTCCCTTGTACGATAGTTAGGTACTTGTGGTGCTTCGTGCATCTCCCGTCCTATTCCATGACCAACATAATCTCTTACAACAGAAAAACCATGCATTTCCACGTACTTTTGAATTGCACTGGAAATGTCTACTATTCTTTTGCCTTCTACAGCAAATTTCATTCCTTCAAAGAAACTTTCCTCTGTTATCTTTATAAGCTTTTTAGCTTTTTCAGATATATTACCTACCGGGTATGTTCTTGCGGCATCTCCATGATACCCGTTAAAGAAGACACCTACGTCGATACTGATTATATCTCCTTCTTCCAGTCTTCTTGTACCGGGTATACCATGAACTACCTCACTATTAACTGATGCACATATACTTGCCGGAAATCTCATAGCTCCAGGCATTCCGGCGTATCCTTTAAAAGAAGGCACCGCTCCTCTTGATCTTATATATTCTTCGGCTATTCTATCGAGGTCACCGGTTGTTATACCTGGAGATATAGCTTCTTTAATTTTTTCAAGTACGATAGCAGTTATTTCACCTGCTTTTCGCATTATATCAATTTCATTTTGTGACTTAATAATAATCATTTCATTTAACACCTAGGGCTTTCATTACTTCTTTAGTTGTATCTTCTATTTCTTCCTGACCAATTGCTGTCACAAGTTTTCCTTGTTTTGTGTAATACTCTATTAAAGGTTCTGTCTGCTGATGATATGTTTTTAACCTGTTTAACACAGTTTCTTCTTTATCATCATCACGTTGTATCAATTGGCCGCCACAGTCGTCACATTTATTTTCCTGTGAAGGAGGGTTATATATTACATGATAGCTTTTTCCGCATTTCTGGCAAACTCTTCTCCCTGAAAGTCTCTTAACGAGTTCCTCGTCAGGAACATGAATATTTAAAACGTAATCAAGGTTTATATTTAATTCTGAAAGTACTTTATCGAGAAATTCTGCCTGAGGGATTGTTCTGGGGAACCCATCCAAAATAAATCCACTCTTGCAGTCTTCTTCCTCCAGTCTGTTTTTTACAATATTTACAGTAATTTCATCAGGAACAAGCAAACCTTTGTCAATATACTCTTTTGCTTTTTTACCTAATTCAGTATTATTTTTTATATTACTTCTGAATATATCCCCAGTGGATATATGAGGTATTTCAAATTTTTCTTTGAGTATATCAGCCTGCGTTCCTTTTCCTGCACCTGGAGCACCTAATAAAACTAACCTCATAATTTAATCAACCCCCATTTAGAGCCAAGCTAGTTTATATATTTTCTCTTCCTTTTATTCTCATCTTATTTTACTAGCTTACGGCTTTCAGCTTCTTTTTTTGTCTTGCGGGTTCCACCTTTAACCTACACTACCTATTATTAACGTCACTATATATTATTTAAACTTTTATTCAAGAAATCCTTTATAATTTCTCATTATCATATGGGCTTCTATCTGCCTGATAACTTCCATTGCTACACCAACGAGGATTAACAAGGCTGATCCGCTAAACCAAATTCCCTGAATTTTGAATATTACTCCCAAAAGATTAGGTAACAGCGTTATTGCAGCGAGGAAAACTCCTCCGAACCATGTTATCCTGTTTAATACTTTTGAAATATAATCTGAAGTTGGTTTTCCCGGTCTGATTCCAGGAATAAACCCGCCGTTCTTCTTCATATTATTAGCTATTTCAATAGGATTAAACTGAGTCGCGGTGTAGAAAAACGTAAAGAATATTATCAAAATTGCATATATTATTGCATAAAGTACGCTTTGCTGTGCATCTTTTAGCCACAAAACAAACTTATTAGTTGAATCTGGAGCAAAGAGACTTACTATTGTTTGCGGAAATGCCATTATTGACATTGCAAATATTATTGGCAAAACTCCTGCCATATTTACTTTTATAGGTAAATGAGTACTTTGCCCTCCATATACTCTACGCCCAACAATTCTTTTTGCATATTGTATGGGAATTCTTCTTTCTGCCTCTTGTACCCAAATAACAGCAGCTGTAACGAAAACAAATATAGCTATTATTATTAATATGGAAAGTATAGCAACTAATCCGGTTCCAAAAGCTTTACCGATATAAAGCTGTATCATACCAATAACAGCCTGTGGTGCTCTGGAGACTATACCGGCAAATATAAGCATTGATATTCCGTTACCTATTCCGTACTCGGTTATTTGTTCTCCAAGCCACATTAGAAAAGCTGTTCCGGCAGTAAATGCCATAGTAATTGAAATATAGCTTAATACCGGACTTCCGGGAGTGACAGCGGACCTCATTCCAAAGTAAAGGGCTGTCGCTTGTAAAAACGCTAATGCAACTGTTGCATATCTTGTATATTGAGCAAGTTTTTTTCTGCCTTCTTCGCCTTCTTTTGCAAGTTTCTCCAGTTGTGGTATTGCTATTGTAAGAAGCTGCATTATAATTGAGGAGTTAATATAGGGTTGTATGCTCATTGCAAAAATCGTTACGTTAGAAAGAGCTCCACCTGCGATAATATCTAAGAAAGTGAAAAGTTGTCCGCCTTGTTTTATTATGCTTCCGAACTTTTCGGCATTTATCCACGGTACGGGGATAAATGATCCCAATCTGAATACTATTAACATTAAAACTGTAAATATTATTCTTTTTCGTAAATCTTTAATATTCCAGGCGTTTCTTAGTGTTTGCAGCACACTACCCATTTATACCACCTCGACCTTTCCTCCTGCAGCTTCAATCTTTTCAGCTGCTTTCTTAGTAAATCTTGCAGCTTGCACTGTCAGTTTCTTGGTCAATTCTCCATTGCCTAGTATAACTACTCCGTCTTTTAAGTCTTTAACCAAACCACTTTTTATTAATAATTCGCTGTTTACTATAGTTCCGTCATCAAATATATTCAGATCACTTAATTTTATTTCAGCGTATTCATTTGCGAATTTCTTGTTGTTAAATCCTCTCTTTGGAATTCTTCTGTAAAGGGGCATCTGACCGCCTTCGAATCCAATCCTTACGCCACCGCCTGATCTGGCTTTTTGTCCCTTATGGCCTCTGCCGCTGGTTTTACCGTTTCCTGAACCAGGCCCTCTTCCTTTTCTGTAGGCAGGTGCTTTTGAACCAGGAACTGGTTTCAACTCATTTAACTTCACGTCCTATACCTCCCTCAAATTTCTTCTACACTCACAAGGTGCTCGACTTTTTTAATCATACCCCTGATTGAAGGAGTATCTTCATGCTCTACTGTACACCCTATTTTTTTCAGACCAAGTGCTTTAACTGTTGCAATCTGGTCTTTTTTCTGACCAGATGTACTTTTCTTTAAAGTTATTCTTAACATTCCCACTTAAGACCCCTCCTAGTTGAATATCTCTTCTATTTTCTTACTACGGAGTTTTGCTACCTCTTCTGCTGTTTTTAACTGGGAAAGACCTTCGATAGTTGCTCTTACCATGTTTATTGGGTTATTGGAACCCAAGGACTTAGTCCTTATATTACTAATGCCTGCTAATTCAAGAACAGCTCTTACCGGTCCGCCTGCAATAACTCCGGTACCTTCTCCGGCAGGTTTTAGCAGAACTTTTCCTGCTCCGTATTCGCCTATAACTTCATGAGGTATTGTGGTTCCTACTAAAGCTACTTTAATTAAATTTTTCTTTGCATCTTCAATACCTTTTCTAATAGCATCAGGTATTTCTGCTGCTTTACCAAGACCTGCGCCAACGTAACCATTTTCATTCCCTACAACCACTAAGGCTGTAAAGCGAAAATTCTTTCCTCCTTTTACTACCTTTGCAACACGACTTATGTTAACAACCTTTTCCTTTAGTTCCAGTGTGTTTGGATCAATTCGTTGCAATTTTCTTCCCTCCTTCTAGAAATCTAATCCGGCTTCTCTTGCTGCGTCTGCAAGTTCCTTTATTCTTCCATGGTATATATAACCCCCACGATCAAATACAACTTGCTTGATGCCTTTTTCCAAAGCTTTAGTAGCAATGAGTTTACCAACTTCACGTGCTGCTTCCTTATTCCCGCCATTCTCCAGCTTCCCTTTCAACAAGGGATCGAGTGTGGATGCAGCCACAAGAGTATTCCCGGTAGTATCATCTATAATCTGTGCGTATATGTGTTTAAGGCTTCTATAAACATTTAATCTTGGTCTTTCAGTCGTTCCAAAAACCTTTTTTCTAACTCTTAAGTGCCTTCTAAGCCTTTCTTCATTCTTATTTATCTTTTTTATCATAAACTTACAACTCCCTTCTGGCCATCTCTTCTCCCTAATTATTTAGCTCCTGCTTTTCCTACTTTAGTTCTGACGATTTCATTTTCATACTTAATACCTTTAATATCATTGTTTGAAAGATAAGCTGATGGTACTCTCTTACTTCTTATCTTAGCTGCACATTCTCCTACTGCCTGCTTATCACAGCCTTTTACAATTACCTTATTAGGTGCAGGAACTTCTATAGTAATGCCTTCTGGTTCTTCGAACTCTACGGGATGAGAGTATCCCAGATTCATGATCAATTTCTTACCTTGTTTTTGGGCTCTGTATCCAACGCCCTTTATGTCAAGACCCTTTTGAAACCCTTGTGTTACACCTATGATCATATTGTTAATTAAACTTCTGGTCAATCCATGCAAAGCTTTATGAAAATTATCATCTGAAGGTCTTTTTACGATTATCTTGTTATCTTCCTGCTCTATTGTAATATCTTTATGAAATTCTTTTGTTAAGCTTCCTTTTGGACCTTTAACTGTCACTATGTTTCCGTTTACTGTTACAGTAACGTCCTTTGGAATTTCTACTGGTAATCTTCCTATTCTAGACATATTTACCTCCCGTTCTTAAATTATGAGTGAAATTTTCACCCTTTTCAGAAACCATTTTATTTTTTTATTGTCAATTTACATAGTTATATTTTTTATTATTTACTTTAGATTTTTTACCATACAAAGGCTAAAACTTCTCCGCCTACACCTTTTTCTCTTGCTTTTTTATCAGTTACTATGCCTTTAGATGTTGATATTATAGCTATTCCTAATCCTCCAAGAACTTTTGGAAGTTCATCTTTACCGGCGTATACTCTAAGTCCAGGTTTGCTTATTCTCTTTATACCTGTAATAACGCTTTTCTTATCAGGTGTATATTTCAAAGTAATTCTTATTATACCTTGTTTTCCGTCATCAATGAACTGTACATTTTTTATATATCCTTCTTCGAGCAATATATTAGCTATTTCCTTTTTAATGTTAGAAGCCGGTATGTCTACTGTCTCATGCTTAGCATTACTTGCATTTCTTATTCTTGTCAACATATCGGCAATAGCATCAGTTATTTGCATATGCCCTACCTCCTTTTTTCAAACATTCCTGTACTACCAGCTTGCCTTTTTGACACCAGGTATTTGTCCTTTATAAGCAAGTTCTCTGAAACATAAACGACATACTCCGTATTTTCTCATATAAGAATGTGGTCTTCCACATATCTTACATCTGTTGTAAGCTCTTGTCTTAAACTTCGTTGCCCTGGTTTGCTTAATTCTTAGTGATTTTTTTGCCACGCGCAAATCCCTCCTTGTTAACTATGGCTAAACGGCATTCCTAACTGGCTTAAAAGCTCTTTTGCTTCTTCGTCTGACTTTGCTGTTGTTACAAAAGTTATATCCATGCCTCTTACTTTATCAACCTGATCATATACGATTTCCGGGAAAATTAATTGTTCTTTTATACCGAGTGTATAATTTCCTCTACCGTCAAATGAATTAACCGGTACTCCTCTAAAGTCTCTTACACGTGGTAATGCAACATTAAATAACTTGTCAGCAAATTCATACATTCTTTGACCGCGAAGAGTAACTTTACAACCAATACTCATTCCTTGTCTGACTTTAAAAGCTGCAACGGATTTTTTTGCTTTTGTTACTACAGGTTTCTGACCTGTTATAATAGATAAATCATTTACAGCTGCATCTATTGCTTTTGGATTCTCCTTTGCTTCTCCAACACCCATATTAATAACAATTTTTTCTAGTTTTGGAACTTGCATAGGATTTTTATATTTAAACTTTGCTTGTAAGCTCGGAATCACTTCGTTGAAATATTTTTCCTTCAGCCTGTTCATTCCTTAACCTCCTTCCAAGGATGCATTATTCTTTCTTAGCTTCCTTTATTATATCAATTACTTCTCCACATTTCTTGCATACTCTTGATTTCTGTCCGTCTTCTGAAATCTCTTTTCCTATCTTTGTAGGTTTATTGCATCTTGGGCATACCAGCATAACATTTGAACTGTGGATTGGTGCTTCTGTTTCAATTATTCCTCCCTGCTGGTATTGACCTCTTGGTTTTTGATGCTTTTTAACTATATTCACACCTTCTACAATAACTCTCTGTTCTTTCGGAAAGACTCTTAATATTTTTCCTTTCTTTCCTCTGTCCTTACCTGAAAGAACAAGTACTGTATCTCCGGACTTAACGTGTACCTTGTTAGCCACTATTTCCGCCTCCTCCTTTATAGAACTTCAGGTGCGAGAGATAAAATCTTCATGTAATCTTTTTCTCTTAACTCTCTGGCTACCGGACCAAATATACGGGTCCCTCTTGGATTGTTATCTTCTCTGATTATTACTGCTGCATTTTCATCAAATTTTATATATGAACCATCTGACCTTTTAAGTCCTTTTTTGGATCTTACTATTACACATCTAACAACTTCGCCCTTTTTTACAACTCCGCCAGGCGTTGCATTTTTAACCGAAGCTACAATAACGTCACCTATATTTGCATACTTTCTCTTGGATCCGCCCAACACTTTTATGCACATAACTTCTTTTGCTCCGGTGTTGTCAGCTACTTTAAGCCTTGTTTGTACCTGTATCATTCTAATTCCTCCCTTCCCGAACTCTCCGAACGATTTAAGATTATTTAGCTTTTTCTATTATTTCAACAACTCTCCATCTTTTTTCTTTACTTAATGGACGAGTTTCCATAATTCTTACTTTATCGCCTTCACGGCATTCATTGTTCTCGTCGTGGGCTTTGAACTTCTTAGTTCTTTTTATAACTTTTTTGTACAGCGGATGCTTCTTGCTTGTTTCAATAGCCACTACTACTGTTTTGTCCATTTTATCACTTACAACTCTTCCCACACGAGTTTTTCTTCTACCTCTTTCCGCCTGTAATGACATTTAAAGGTTCCTCCTCTCTTAACTACACTACTGTTGCTAAATACAAATCCTTCATTTTAAGGAAGCATACTACTTTGATGATTTTTCCTTTAATTCTCTTTCCCTCATAATTGTTTTAACTCTTGCAATAGCTCTTTTTACTTCTCTTAATCTCATTGTATTATCAAGTTGATTTGTAGCATGCTGAAAACGTAATTTAAATAATTCGGATTTTAATTCCTGTAATTCTTGATTTAATTCCTGTTGAGTTTTTTGTCTTAATTCACTGGCTTTCATTTGCTTCACCACCTGTTTCCTGACCACGGGCTACAAATTTGCATTTTATCGGAAGTTTATGTGCAGCAAGTCTTAATGCTTCACGAGCTTCTTCTTCCGGTACGCCCGCTATCTCGAATAATATTCTACCTGGTTTTACTACTGCTACCCAATATTCTGGGGATCCTTTACCACTACCCATACGGGTTTCAGCAGGTTTTTGAGTTACCGGTTTGTGTGGGAATATTTTTATCCACACCTGTCCCCCTCTTCTGATAAAACGTGTCATTGCGACTCTGGCTGCTTCAATCTGGTTACTGGTTATCCATGCCGGTTCCAGTGCTTTAAGCCCATATTCACCGTGGCTTATTGTATTACCTCTTGAAGCTTTACCTTTCATTCTACCACGTTGAACTCTTCTATATTTAACCCTTTTCGGCATTAACATTATTTTTCTCCCCCTTCCGTTTTCTTAACTTTCTTGGCAGGAAGAACTTCACCTTTATAAATCCATACTTTTACACCGATTTTACCATAAGTAGTGCTAGCTTCAGCAAAACCGTAATCTATGTCAGCTCTTAAGGTCTGAAGAGGTATTGTACCTTCATGATAATGTTCGGTTCTTGCTATTTCTGCTCCACCAAGTCTTCCGCTTACAGCTGTTTTTATTCCTTTTGCTCCAAGCTTCATTGCTCTTGACATTGCCTGTTTCATAGCGCGTCTGAAAGATACTCTTCTTTCCAACTGTGAAGCTATATTTTCTGCTACCAACTGAGCGTCCAGTTCCGGATTTTTAATTTCTGAAATATTAATCAGAATACTCTTGCCGGTCATCTTTTCCAATTCTTTTCTTAATTCTTCTATTCCTGACCCACCTCTGCCAATTACCAGTCCTGGTTTAGCTGTGTTAACATTTATTCTTATTTTGTTAGCAAATCTTTCTATTTCAATTCGGGATATTCCTGCAATGTACAGCTTGTTCTTAATATATTTCCTGATATTGAAATCCTCTATAAGAAAATCACTAAAATTTTTCTTTCCTGCGTACCATTTGGTATCCCAATCTTTTATAACTCCTATTCTTAATCCATGAGGATTTACTTTCTGTCCCATCATCCAACCTCCTTTGCCGTTATTTTCTTTCTTTTAATACTAAAGTAATATGGCTGGTTCTTTTTCTTATTCTATATGCACTTCCGCGCGCTCTTGGTTGTATTCTCATCAGAGTGGGTCCCTGATTTGCATAAGCTTCTGCAACATATAAATTGTCTCTGTTTAACTCGTTATTGTTTACTGCATTTGCTTCAGCTGATTGCAATAACTTCAGGAGAATTTCGGAAGCAGCTTTAGGTGTATGCTTTAAAATTCCATATGCCTCATCGAGGTCTTTACCTTTAATTAAGTCTAATACTATCCTTACTTTCCTGGAAGATATTCTTGCATGCCTAAGAGTTGCCCTTCCTTCATCTTTTCCAATACCAAGAAGCTTGCGTTCCTTTTTGGTTAATATAACAGGTTTCTTGGATTTGCTGTGGGTTTTATTATATATTTCTAAAAGCTGATCTTTATTCTTCAAAATCTCTTCTTTTGACATCACTTTTCTTTCCAAGAGGAATTCCTCCTTTCTTTTCACATTCTTTATTTGAGGGCTGTTGATTTTTCAGTGTGACTACCGTGTCCTCTGAAAGTTCTAGTAGGTGCAAATTCACCTAATCTATGTCCAACCATTTCTTCTGTTATATATATAGGAACATGTTTCCTCCCGTCATGAACAGCTATGGTATGACCTACCATTTGAGGATAAATTGTAGATGCTCTTGACCAGGTTTTGATTACTCTCTTCTCGTTTTTTGCATTCATTTCTTCGATTCTTTTCAGAAGTTTAGGATCTACAAATGGTGCCTTTTTAAGTGATCTACCCATTCTTCACTCCTCCTTTCATGAATAAATTAGCTTCTCCTCTTAATTATATATTTATCAGATTTCTTATTCTTCTTCCTAGTCTTATATCCAAGAGTTGGTTTACCCCAAGGAGTTACCGGTGAAGGTCTTCCGATAGGTGATTTACCTTCTCCACCACCATGCGGGTGATCAACAGGGTTCATTGCAGATCCTCTTACATGAGGTCTTATACCCAACCAGCGGGTTCTTCCTGCTTTTCCTATTCTTACATTGATATGGTCAATATTTCCCACTTGTCCGATTGTTGCTTTGCATGTCAAACTTATCATTCTTACTTCTCCGGAAGGCAAACGTACCTGTGCATAGCTTCCTTCCTTAGCCATCAGCTGTGCATACGTTCCTGCAGACCTTACGATTTGTCCACCCTTACCTGGTTTCAATTCAATATTATGAATTAAAGTACCAACTGGGATATATTCAAGTTTTAACGCATTTCCTGGTTTAATATCTGCATTATCGCCTGATACAACTGTATCTCCAACCTTTAAGCCCACAGGAGCCAAAATATATCTCTTTTCACCATCTACATAGTGCAATAAAGCGATGTTTGCTGATCTGTTAGGATCATATTCTATTGACGCTACTTTTGCTTCTATACCATCTTTATCTCTCTTAAAATCGATAATTCTATATTTCTGCTTTGCTCCGCCACCTCTATGACGTACGGTTATTCTTCCGTTAGCATTTCTTCCGCCTTTTTTACTCTTTACTGCTAATAGGGATTTTTCCGGCTCTACTTTTGAAAGCTCTGAAAAATCCAAAACACTCATATTTCTTCTTCCTGGTGAGGTGGGGTTATACTTTTTTATAGCCATTTTTCTCTCACTCCTTCAAACTACTTCTGTGAACTCTTTCAATATTACCTTATTTCTCGGTTAAGGTATCACCTTATTTTCGGTTTAAGCTAATAGCTTTCTAACTTTGCCATCAAACCAATAACATACAAAAAAATATTCATCAAACTTATTGAATTGCTCCAAATTCCTCAATAGAATTCTTATACTTCTTATTGCTTGTAACAAGTTTACCTTCTTTTGTAAGGTAAGTTTCTGGTTTTGGATCAGTATCAATTTTAACTATTGCTTTTTTCCAATCAGGACGTTTACCTTCATGAACACCTAATCTCTTGTTCTTTCCTTTATAGTTTACTGTATTAACTTTTAACACTTTCACATTAAAAAGTTTCTCTACTGCTTTCTTTATTTCTGTCTTGTTAGCATTTGGGTGTACTATAAAGGTGTACTTTCCTTCTGCTGCCATAAGATTGCTTTTTTCGGTAATGTATGGTCTGATAATTATATCCTCAGCATATTTCATTATGCGTACACCTCCTCAACCTTTTTTACGGCATCTTCTGTAATGATAAATTTATCGTACTTCAGAATGTCGTAAACATTTATTGTGTTATATAACGCTGTTTTTACATTAGGTATGTTTCTAGCTGATTTTTCAACTCTTTCATTTTTGTCACTCAATACTATTAAAGCACTTGAATCTACTTTAAGGTTATTTAATACTTTTGCCATTTGCTTTGTTTTTATTTGATCAAAATCAAGTTTATCAAGTACTATAATATCCTGAGCATTTACCTTTGTTGTCAAAGCACTCTTCAGAGCAAGTCTTCTTACCTTCTTTGGTAATCTGTACTTATAGCTTCTTGGTTTTGGTCCTAAAGCAATACCACCTTTTATCCATTGTGGTGCTCTTATGCTACCTTGTCTTGCTCTACCTGTTCCTTTTTGTCTCCAGGGTTTTCTTCCTCCACCTCTTACTTCTCCTCTGGTTTTTGTAGATTGTGTACCCTGTCTTTTATTAGCCAGCTGGTTTACAACTGCCATGTGAAGAATATGTGAACTTACTTCAACTCCAAATATTGTATCATTAAGTTCTATTTCTCCTACCTTTTCACCATTCATATTATAAACATCTGTTTTAGGCATTTTACTTCCTCCTTTCCCGGATTATCTTCTGCCAGCCTTGACAGTCTCTTTTATTAAAAGTAATCCACCTTTAGGTCCCGGCACTGAACCTTTGATAACCAATAAATCTTTTTCGGCATCAACTTTTACTACATCCAGGTTTTGAACTGTTATTCTTACATTTCCCATGTGTCCCGGTAACTTCTTTCCTTTAAAAACTCTTGCTGGATCTGTATTGGCACCCATTGAACCTACTCTTCTGTGATACATTGAACCATGGGTTTCTTTACCTCTTGCCTGACCAAATCTCTTTATAACACCTTGGAAACCTTTACCTTTTGAAATACCTGTTACATCTACACGATCTCCAACTTCAAACATATCACTTACTTTTATTTCCTGGCCGTTTTCAAACTTGTCTGCTGCATCTGTTCTGAACTCTCTTAAATATCTCTTTGGACTAAGATTATACTTTTTGAATTCACCAAGTCTCGGCTTGTTAACTCTTTTTTCAGATACATCTTCAAATCCTAATTTTACTGAATTATATCCTTCTTTTTCTGCTACTTTCTTTTGTACTACTGTGCATGGACCAGCTTTTATTACTGTAACAGGAATACATAAACCTTGTTCATCAAATATTTGTGTCATTCCTATTTTCTTACCAAGTATAAACTTTTGCATAACTTTCCCTCCATCGGTTATTGGTTCATAATATCCTTTTAATATTATGAACATGACCATTTATTTCTTTCATTTCATTACCTGACATTACTTAAAATTAAACACTGCCAAATTTGCAGTCATTAATTTAATAGCTAATCTATGTTTATAACTTAATTTCAATGTCAACACCGGCTGGTAAATCCAGTCTCATCAACGCATCAACAGTCTTTGGTGTCGGCTGTAGAATATCAATTAACCTCTTATGAGTTCTGGCCTCGAACTGTTCACGTGAATCCTTATACTTATGAGGAGCTCTCAATATTGTTATAATTTCTTTCTCTGTCGGCAACGGTACTGGTCCGGAAACGTTGGCACCTGTCCTCTTTGCTGTTTCTACTATTTTCTCAGCCGATTGGTCTAAAAGCTGATGATCAAATGCTTTCAACCTTATCCTTATTTTCTGTTTATTTGCCATAGCTAAACCTCCTTATTCTGTTGGGTACAACAATCATTATACTGTACACTATGCCGGGTGTTTCCTATATTAAAATTTTAAAACCCAGGTAAAATGATCTAGGTTTAAACCATAAGTTTACCTGGGCCAGTCTGCAACACACAAAGCATGCCTTTAGAAGCCATGCTTTTATACATTTCAATTCGTACAGTGACTTGTCGCCCGGTTTCTTGAATCGGACATTCTCCATGGAAATTACCTGATATATATCAGCAACCTTCCATTTCATC
>Ga0179953_1149220_pt1 | contig 16265 bp, 17 predicted proteins | sample AD_JPNMR2_sludge_FD_136014 | JGI IMG/M metagenome (GOLD analysis project Ga0179953, IMG submission 136014) | Metatranscriptome of active sludge microbial communities of municipal wastewater-treating anaerobic digesters from Japan -... | ecosystem: Engineered > Bioreactor > Anaerobic > Digestate...
AGAGCATGGGACTTGTGGAGCATCCCAAGGTGACTATATATTCTGCTATAACTAATCATTAGCAAAAACTAATGACATAGGCTAATCAACCGAGCTTGCATTTCTACAAGCCCCCGCCTCTATTGGCGGTAGGTAGTTGACGTGTCTATGATTCTTACTTTTGCGGAACTTCTCCAACCGGAGCAAGGTAAACCACAAACTCATCTTCGCCGTCTACCTTAATAAACTCATCCATCAGTTTTTGAGAATATGCGGCAACAGCACATGTACCAAGATCTATCGACTCACATGCCAAATAGAGATTCTGACATACATGACCGGCATCAATTAGAATTACTTTATGTGAAACAGGGCCATAGCGCCATTCGGTTCGGTAAGGGATCACTGCCCATATGAAAACGACCGCGCTATCTCCTATAAAAATTTGATCCAATGTTGCTCTGATGATCTCCTCTCTAAGGTACTTGTCCTTTCTATGAAGGAGCAATTTATGTTCCAGAGGTAGATATCTGTATATCCCTTCCTCCAATCCCTCCACTCTTCTTACATAAAGATAAGTCTCGAATGGATGACGAGCACCAGCCGATGGTACTGACCTTAAAGTTGCGACTTTTCCCACTTTCTTAACACCTTGAGTAGCCCACAACAAAAAGGATAATTGCTCCATCGTAATAGGTTTATCAAGAAATTTTCTATGGCTCATCCTGTCCTCTATAGCCTTACTGACACTTTTCTCTCCCAATTCTCTAGCGACTGGGAGATCAATTAAAAAGGCTTTTTCGGGATATGGTTTTTCAAATGGTGGTACCGGTACACCGAGTATTTGATCGCTTTTGAATTTGTCTACTATTTCCCACTCAGATTTCAGAATTTCCCTTCCCTTCTTGACCCTGTCGTCTGTACCCTCGTTCATGAGCATTCCCCCCTACGTAATCTCGACAAAACTGAAAAGATATTGAAATGATCCAAATACACGGAAATCGTGAACTGCCCCCACCTATAGAGGGTGGGAAATGAATTGATAAATTAGGTTAAAACCTTGGACTTATATTGTATTTCTCTTTTATTTTCTTCTTTATGTCCTCTATTGCCAAATCAACTTCCTCATCACTCAATGTACGTTCACAATTTCTAAACTTTGCATAGATTGTCACACTGTATTGACCGTCACCTAATTTTTCATAAATATCGTCGATCCCGACTTCTTCCAAGATGGGATTCTCTCTATACACATCAAGCAAATTCGAAATCTCGAAACCAACGGGGATTATATATGAAACATCTCTCCTGATGAATGGGAACGGCGAGAGCGATTTATACTCCTTCTGACGCTTCGACACATCGTAAATTTTATCTAAATATACCTCAGCTACGTATACTTCATCCTTTACATCGTAGATCTTGTCAACAAACTCTATATCCATCATTCCTATGAATCCTATCACATCGTTACTGCACATAATTTTAGCGCATCTAGTTGGTACAAACCCCTTTTTGCTCAGTGGTGAATACTTGCATTCTAGTCCGTATCTCAACAAGATCTCTTCCACCGCTCCTTTGAATGTATAAAAAGACACTATCCTTTTATCTGTATAATCTCTTACAGATTCCCGACCTGTTGCAACGATGCCCAGTGCTTCACGTTCAAACGGCTTTCCATCCTTCATTTCAAATACTTTCCCGATCTCAAATAGCCTTACATCCTTCATCTGCCTCTTGTAATTGTAAGATAGGGATTCAAGCAGTCCGTACAGCAACGATGGCCTCATCCTATCTAATTCAGAGACGATAGGATTCACCACATCAACCCCGGATCCGTCGATTTCGAATCTTTTTATCATTTTACTTGAAGCAAAAGAAAGGTTATTCGCTTCGCTAAATCCGAATCCAGTTATCACTTGCTTTATTTCATACCTAACCTTTTGCTTTTCATTCCGTCCCCTTTCTATAGCTAAAATACGTGGGGCTTCGGAGTGTATGTTATCATATCCGTGTATTCTTCCTACTTCTTCCATGACATCCTCAGGTATAGAAATGTCGAAATACCTGAAAGATGGGACATACACTTCATAACCATTCCTCGTCTCTTCAACTTCAAAACCGAGAGGTTCTATATATTTGCTAATACGCTTTACATCAATTCCAAGCACCTTTTTCGGAAGGTGTTTTGACACAAATACCTTGCGCTGTTCTATCTTTTTCGGATAATTGTCGATGACCGTTTTCGAAGGTGTACCTCCAGCAAGTTGCTGAATCAATTCGGACAGTCTTTCGATAACATAGATGTTGTTGTCATAATCCACACCGCGCTCGAATCTATATGATGAATCTGAAGATATCCCAAGTTTTCGTGAAGTCTTTCTTATCCGTACAGGATCAAACATCGCAACTTCTAAAAGTATGCTCGTTGTTTTCTCCGAAATACTGGAATCTTCTCCGCCCATGATACCACCAAGTCCTAGTATCTTTTCACCATCTGTTATCAGTACTTCACCGCCTGTAAATTCATATTCCTTACCATCCAGTAACATTAGTCTTTCACCAGGTTGCGCATCTCGAACAACTATCTTTCCAGCCAGTTTTGATAAGTCAAAAGCATGTATTGGGTGGCCTGTCTCAAGCATAACATAGTTAGTTATATCCACAACGTTGTTTATAGGCCTCAAGCCAGAAGCGATAAGTCTTCTTCTCATCCATAGCGGGCTTTGGCCTATTTTGACGTTTTCTATTATCCTCGCAGTATATCGCCAGCAACCGTCTGTCTTGATTTGAATATCTATCTTGCTATCTTTACCATCCGGTTCCGTTTTTGCATATGGAACTGGGAATTTTATTTGTTTTTTCAATCCAGCTGAAAGCTCCCTCACAACACCAAAATACGATAGACAATCAGGCCTGTTGGGTGTTATCTCCGTATCAAAATACCAGTCGTTTACTTTAAACGTTTCTATAACATCTTTGCCAAGTGGTGAAGGTTCGTCTGTCATGTATACGTAATCACTCTTTTCTGCTAATCCAAGTTCTTCGAGTGAACACAGCATTCCTTCTGAAACTATGCCAAGCATCTCTCGATCTTGGATTTCCACACCATTGGATAGCCTTGCACCCTCCAGAGCCACACATACGTACTTTCCAGCTTGGACAGATGTGTCTGCTGTAAGTATCGTTCTGTACTCATTTCCAATGTTAACTTTACACATCATGAGCTTTTTCGCCCTAGGGTGCTTTTCCACATGTTCTATTTTACCGAAGATAATGGGACCATAGACAGGAAAAACAGGTCCATTTTCTTCAATATCTATGCCTAACTTCGGTAGTGTTTCCAGAACATCTTCTTTGTTGACAGCTATGTATTCATTCAACCATTCAAGAGAAACCCTCACGCTTATGGCACCTCCGTTTCGATTCCATCGTCCCTCAGTGTAATTCAGTATATCTATATATCTATCCAAATATCCAAAAGTTACCCGCCCATTCAATCATGAATCAAAAGACAATGAATTTCCAGACGATTGTGATTGCAACACCTAAAAGAGGACTAATCCACCAAGTGGGAGTAAATTTCTTGACTTTCCACAATCTATAAAGGTATCCTAATAGCAATGACAAAAATGCGAAGAGATAATTCTTCGCCAAGAAGAAAACAAAGAATGCCAATCTTTCAGATATACCATCCAGATCGTTGTACTCCAAATCTCCGGGATAAAAATTCCTGAAGATGTAAGTCACCGCCATAGTCACAACAGCCATACCGAGCAAATACAAGGCAAATTCTTTTGAAATGAATGAATAAGCAAGCAGGTCTGCAACGAAGATATTCAGAAACAAAGATATGGCAATTAGTATCAACTCTAAGATATGTATTTTTCCGACAGAACCATCAAGTTTTACCCTTAGAACATCTCCCAAAATATGGATGGCGATCATTATAAACAGAACGGTCAATCCTCTGGTAGTGTTCAAAAGAGTATCGAAAGTAAATGCTAAAAACGCAAGTATCGACCAAATTATGTGCCCGATAAGCTTGCTGCCCTTGTAAGACCTGATCTTCGTATTATCAGTGAAACCATGATCTGCTACAAAATGTGCTAAGAAAAGATGTATCATCATTCTATAGATCCTCCTTTAAACATCTATTATTCCTATATTATTCCAATTTTGCCATTTTACCATGATTTTTTACCATGATTAATAAGAGTACAGCTAAGGAAATATCATCCAGCTCACCCAATTCTATACACAAGTACCCCCTGACTGGTCATAAGATAGAGTTTCTCTTCACAGACTGCTGCATCGTAAACAATACCTGAAACGCTCTCGACTATCTTATCGATCCTCTTGTTTTCAAAATCAATAAGTGTTATGAAACCATCGCCAACAGCGACAACGTATCTATTAGTCTTATACATTCCAAGGTTGCCAATCCAACCTTCACCCGTATATGCGTACCTACCATTCCTGTCAAACAGCAGGATTCCATAAGCTCTAGTTACTGCAAATACGTAGTCATCAACTACTATGGCATATGTCATATCGTAACTTCTGTTTAAACTTATAGGAGCTGTATATTTGATACCGTAATAGTAACGATATAGTTCTCTATTAGTCAAAAAGATTATCTCACTACCGTCGTATATAACTCTTCCATAGACACCCTTCAGACTGATGATAAGATTTCCATTTCCATCGACGAAATCAATATAATCATTCGCCCTCGGTTTGGCAAAAATGACAAAGTCCTTCGTTGCTAAATAGTCATCGGCAGGTATTTGATCGTATGAAACATCGTCTGCCAATTTCCTGTAAAATACCTTTGTTTGCGTACCATAACTGATCCCATCGATAGTTTCTTTTAGATTGTTGATGGGCTCTTCCCATACTTTTGTTCCAGCAACATACAGGCCTTTCGAATCTGCTGTATATATTATGTTACCATAGATCGCTATTTGACTTCCCAGGTAATTGAACGACTGAAGGAATGTTACATGTGGATTATCGTTGATCTTCCACTCTTCAACATAAAACTCCTCTGCCTTACCAGTTAACATGAAACGCTCTAACATTTTTTCTTTCTCCGTCACCCTCTCAGAAAATGTATCGTCTTTGTATTTGGGAACATCTGGTACTACGTATCCAAAAAAGGTCTTGATTTCCTGTATGAACTCCTCTCTGGAGTAGAAATCGTTCCAGCTACCATTGAATATCTTCAAAGTCATGTAGGGTAGCCTTGCTGAAGTCCGTGAAACAATACCATCTCCCGTGTTTAAGACTAATTCCGGATACATCCTCTCAAGAAGACTAGATGCAAGGTCTATCGATAGAGGTGGAGTATTGCCCATATAACTCATGACATCCACATCTGTACGATACGGAAGATATTTCAGCCTATTCAGAAACTCCGAATCAGGTAGTATATCGTCATAGTAGTTGTTGACCGCTTCTATATAGCTTTTCAAGTAGCCCTGCAAATTGAGGACCATACTATCCGGAAGATTGTAGAGCATTCCTGCCGATTCAGGTTTAGAATCGTATATGTTTGTCGCCAAACGTGGGTCAACTACATTTGTCCCATAAAACGGTACAGATACATATGCTACCTTTCTTACGTTCTTGATTTCCGGATGATTCGCTAAACAGTAGTAAACAATTAAGCCACCTATTTCATGAGTAAGAATATCAAATTGGGTATTTTGACGTTGGAGCAATTCCTGAGCTAGGCATTCAGATTCAAATATTATCTCACTTGGAATTGGATTGGCTTCTTTGAATATCCTCAGATCTTCACTATAATTGAATGATTTGGATTTAGTTAACGGATATTCGTACACAAAGACTGATCTATCTGAAAAGACACTTTGCCAAAGTGAAATACCTGTCACCTTAGATGAAGCGAAATAGCCGGAGAAATTAGCATCACTGCCAGGAACTATCAACAGTGTTGGCTTTGCAGATAACATTTCATAGACTGGTTTGATGCCTACTTCCAAAACTTGACCTGGTGTAGATACCACCCCGATCAATCGTGGTACAACAAAGAAACTGGCTTCGACATAGTATCCTTTAGCATCTTTTCCTATACTGCTTCCCGGAATTATGTTATAGACCTTACCGTCGTTGCTTATACTAGCAAAAGCAATGGCATTTGAATCATTGCTCCCAACTAGATTCGAAGGAAAATAATATTTTACATTAATCGGTAGAGTTGCCATATTGTATCTTCCATCACTCGGTATAAGTTCAAAAATCGTACTTATGAAATTACCTGTACCTAATATCTGTGTAGATACGTTTTTTGGAGCAATACGTACCTTAAAAGACTTTTCGTAGGGAAAAGCACTAGGCGGTATTGAAATAACAAGATTTTCAACAACCCCCATTCCCTCAGTTATAGTTGCCTCGATTTTTTTTCCACTCTTGAGCATAAATGGAAGAGCTATTAGAAAAGCAACTATCCCTATTACTAATAAGAACAGTACTTTTCTTTTCCATAACCTAGCTGGAAATTCGATGATCTTTTTCCATATCTCTTTGAAATTGATCGATTTTATAGAAGGAAGCTTAATCTTTGAGAAAAAGCCCTTCATTTTCCCAGTAAGATTACTGAAAAAATTTGGCATCTACTTATGCCCCCAGTCAGTCATCTAAAGAGCTCCGCTCGTCTTATTTCCATTCATTCTATTCGCCCTCTTGAAGTGTACCCTCATCTAAAAGTTTTCTGAATTCATTGATATCGAGATTATCTATAAACTGCTTGAACCCTTCATCTAAATTCTTTCCCTCAGTTAAGCTTATCGATTCGGAAGCTATGATGTCATTTGTAACATATAGTGGAGCCCCTGTTTTGAGCGACAAGATTATGCAATCGGAAGGTCTAGCATCTATTTCAAGGTAAGGATTCAGGCCTTCAGCTATTTCCTGCTCTGAAACAGCCAAGTCTTTTAGCACGATTTTAGCATAGAAGACATTGTCCCTAATGGAGTGTATTACAAACCTATCAAGCTTTAGGCTTAGCTCCGTCAAAAGATTTACAATCAGATCATGTGTCAAAGGTCTGTCAAATGGTACCTTTTCAATCGCAATTGCCATTATGCTTGCTTCACATGCACCTATCCATATCGGTAATATCTTATCCGAATTCTCAATACCAAGCAGTACGACGGGGGAATTGGATATTTTGTCTAATACTAGTGCTTTAACAGTTGCTCTTTTCATTATCCAGCACCTCCTTAAGCTTTTCGATACCACTCCTGATAACAGATTCGACATGGATTCTTAGTTCTTCCTCACTTGAAAACTGTTCTGGGTAAACAAAATCACCTATGAGTATAGAGGTCTTATTTCCCGAAACAGTCAGTTTATGTTTCGGTGTAATCAAATGATTACCCCAAATTGAGACTGGTAATATTGGGACTTTCGACTTGTACGCAATCTCTAAGCTCTTAGCTTTGAATGGCAGCATCTCACCATTCTCTGACCTTGTGCCTTCTGGAAAAATCAGGAAATGATATCCTTCGTTCATTTTCTTCATAACTTCTCTTATTGCCAAAGCCGTCTGCCTAATGTTACCTCTGTCTATTAATACGCTCCCTAAGTGCTTCAAAAAAACATTCACCATCGGAAATTTTCCAAGTTCTTTTTTTGCTATAAAAGCGACTGGTTCAACATAGCCTAAGACAAGCGGTATGTCGAGAATACTCTGATGATTGCACACCACAAGGTAATTTTCATTAATGTTGGGCTTATTACCACAGACAAGTACTTTAACACCAAGAAGCTTAAAAGCTGCTCTTCCGAAAATCTCCACTTGTTTCAAAACAAATTTCTTGCCTTTTTCTTTTCCTAGCAAATAGCCGATCAACAGTACAATTGCACCGTATACGAACAGGTATAGAAAAGCACCAACTATGAGCCAAATAGTCCTGAGGAAATTGTAGATCTTAGTTAGTACCCTCATTTACCTTTCCTCCAAAGCTTAGTAATTCTTAGGAAGAACAAGAAAACTGCGATAATGAAGATCAACCAGAGATAGAGTACATCGTTTATATCAAAAACATGAGTCTTAAGCAGTGTAAATGCAATTGAAGAAATGGAAAATGCACTTATTGCCACACCTATTATACCGAGGAGTTTTTCACTATTCTTCGATGCATAAAATCCCCCGATAAGACCTGCTAGAGCACTTATAGCAAAAAAGATATAAGGTGCCAATTCAACATGAACCAGGTTGTTTATCAAGAACTGGACTGAGAAAAACGTCAATAAAAACCCGCCCAGGAAAATAAAAGATTTATACAAGCCATAGAAAATTATGGCAAAAATGATACTGATTATTATACTGACAAGCATGTTCTGCCCACCAGAATTGACAACTCCGCCAAACAAATCTGGGAAGAATTTCGTTATCACACCATAAAGAAACGGCGTGATGTAACTACTACTAATTATGAACCCGACGCCCAAAATTGTAACTACCTCTATCAAGTTTGGGAACAAAAAAACAAAAATAGATATCGGTAGAAGGAAGTACCAGTTTGCATTTATAAGCGAGATTGTACTCTTAAGAGATTCGATATCAAAGCTCATATTCTTAACTCCCCTTCGATGTATTTTTCAACTTCCTTCCGCACTTTTTCGTCCTTCAAACGTTCACGGGCTTTCAAATGATTCCCAACTGCTAAGTAGCACAACGTTAGCTGCACATCTAAATCAAAACCTTTTAGACCGAGTTTCTCTGCCTTCTCGAAAAACATTATAGACTCACTATAGCGTTCCATCTCCATCAGTGCACATGCCAAATTAAAGTAGGCTGCAGAAAAACTGTTGTCGAGCTGTATCGTTTTTCTGTACATTTCCACAGCTTTTCCAAGCATACCATCTCGCCTGTAGATATTACCGAGATTGTTATATACTTCTGGAACTTCATATTTCAGCAGTTTCTCGTAGATCGCCGTTGCCTCTTTGCTCATGCCTTTCTCAGTTAGCGACACAGCTTTAGAGATCTGTTCATATATCTCTTCCATCTCTTCTTTTGTCACGTCATTTTTTGTCACATCATTCATGCCATTTTTATTATCCATATCATCAGCAACCTACTTTCTCAGCCTTGGTTCACTCATAAGTTGATTAGTGTAAAACATACTATCGAAATACATTAGATCTTTGAATGACACCTTTGCTGTAACCTTAACAACTCCAGGTGGTACAGGCCTTATGTAGTTCCACCTTGCAACGAAGACAAGTCTTTGTTTATTTTTCAGTGACGGTAAACTACCTGTAAATTTATTAAGTATAGCGCAGCCTCCAAACGTCTTTATCCCTGCCATTCTGTAGGATACGAGTTCGTTACTGCAAGTCTTTAGATTCACAAGTTTCACATCAGTAAATTCACAATATATGTCAGATGGCACATAAACATCTTGCTCGAGCATACCTAGTGCGTATTGAATATAATGAATCTCATCACCATACAAGTCCTCCACTCTGATATAGGCATAGGAATATGTATCGTCAAACATCATCTTGTCTATACTGACAAACAAAGGTTTATCATCTTTCAAAAAGTACTGATCTATGATGTTTCCCTTCCATTTCATGGTGAATAGTGTGGGATAACTGTATTCTATGAAATTTACATCCTTGGCCTCAAATTCTTGGTTACCTGCTATTATCTTATTATTCGTCAAATATATCAAATCACCATACGGAGTTACTTCGAAATTCCAAGCCTTCTCGGGCACCTCAATGATACCGATTCTTTTCATAGTCTGTAGATCGTAGATAAAAATCTGTTGTCTCACCCCATCGAGTACATAAATCTTGTCTACAGTCATTTCTGCATCCAAACAAAACAACCTTTGATCAAGTTTGTAGCTCTTTGTAGTCTTATCTTCACGATCAAAAACTATTATCCTATCGATGTCAACTATGTATACGTTCCCATCCCTATCACTGCCTGCAACAACTGCTGCTTTTAGAGCCTTGACCAGCTCAGTTTCTTCACCGTCATAAAGCGCATCGTCAGTAACGAGGTAGATAGAGCCATCCCTTGCTGCAAAAACCTGCTTGTACTCTCTTGATAACTTTTTCACCTTAAGAATTCTGTTATTCTTAGCAGAAACTAACCTTTTATTCCTCGAATCAAGGATATATAACGCATCACCAAAGACGGAAAGACTAGTCGGAGTTTGAAAATAATCAGCATTGCTTTGTCTACCGCTCAAACTATTCACGTAACCGAATTTAAAAGTCCCAGGAGATGCGATGTCAAGCATTCTAAAATACTGAACCTTCGAAAGAATATTCTCGATCTCATCATTCATGACCAACTGGGTAAAACTCTTGAGTTCTTCAAGCGCCTTGTCAACAGTACCCGTGATAATTCCTAATCTACCTCTCAGATACCAAAAATATGGCAATTCCTGGACATAAACCCGCCCTGAAATAGCTTTCACAGATATTTTATAGGCCTCTTCGAAATTACCTGTGTATGTCTCAACAAGTGCTTGCGAAAAGTAGTGTCTTGCCGTTTCTTCATCAATAACTTCAGCAATTAGAATATTTGAGAATAATACCCAAGCAAAGCACATAAGCATGAACAATGTTCTGCGCATTCCATATATTCTAGACATCACATCTCCCCTGCTATCTTTTTTATCATTTTCTTGAACTTTTGTTAGACTTACCTTGCTTACCAATTTTATCCATCCAACCTAAAAAGTAACCAACGATATCTGTCTTTCTTTCGTTACCATTTAACAGCCTTTTTATATTCTCTTTATGCCTGAGCACCGAAAAAAGTGAAAGTGCTAGGAAAATAACCCAATAAGACTTGTGAAAAACCAGTGCAAATATAGTTCCGGCAATAAGCCCTGTAATCGATGCTAAAGAGACATATTCAGTCAATGCAACAACTGTTATAAATATACCCAACGAGAAAAGTCCTGCTTGTGGAAATATCGCAAAGAACGTACCCAGAGTAGTAGCTACACCTTTCCCGCCCTTGAATTTCAAAAATGGTGAAAAGCAATGGCCTATTACCGCCATAGCACCTGCCATCACCATAGGACCTTCACCAAATGTCTTAAAAATCAGCACAGCTGCAACTGCCTTGATGATGTCAAGAAACATCGATAGTGCACCTGCAGCGATCCCTAACGTTCTTAGAACATTGGTACCCCCAACATTACCACTACCGACCTTTGTGATATCTACACCTTTTACTTTTGGTATTATATAACTAAACGGTATTGAACCAATGAGATATCCCACAACCGCCGCCCAGAACACCTGCATTAAGACCCCCTCCCAAACAGTATCGACAAGATGTAAAAACAGAGTTAAGGTAGACTACAGAACTGCCAAGGCAATACCGCCAGGTCGTGGAATTTACCCATCACTGAACATAGCCATAGAAATTCTCCTCACCTACTAGAGATATTAGAACTTCCTTGTATGATGGCTTCGTATTGATAACGTTGCTTAATGCCTTCTTTATGATTTCCAAATCCTCTTCTTTGAAATCCCCGCTGTCTATGGCGTCTACAAAATCATGGACAATTTCGGGTATGTTGAGATATGACATAACCATCGCAACTTGTCCACCAAACATAAATCTCTCTTCCCCTTCTAGCAACATGTATCTAAGAAGCGGATAGAATTGTTCCCCGGCCCCAAGTTTTGCAAGTGCTTCATATATTACCAACTGAGCCTCTTCAAAATCGTATAGGCTTATGGCTCTTATGAGGTCTTTTACAGCATTTTGTGAACCAATATCCCCTACGAGATCTATCAAATAAAGCAAAACAGTATCATTTTTCTTTCCGTTCTTAACCTTAGATTTCACAAGTTGTTCCAATCTATCTCTTATTTTATCACCCAGTCGGTATAATACCTCTGTAGCTATATCTCTAACATTTTCGTCTTCATCTTCAAGAAGTCTTACCATGTCATCGAAGGCTGGTCCTCCTTTTTCCTCGATGATCCTGGATATTAACTCTTCCCTTTTGCTTTGTTCACTATCTCCCTCGTTTTCGTTAATTGTGCTGCCGTTCCAATCTGCCAAATTCATCACTCCTTTTACTCTACTTTTAGACAGATATAATTATATCACAACATTATATCACACGTAGAGAGAATTGAGAATTAAACAAAATCCCCAAGATTGCCGTACATCTTGGGGATCATTAAAAGATAAACGATAGCTTTTAGTTTATAGTAACCGGATATGAATTCCAGTAAAGTTCATTATCTTCTCAAGTTGCTAGCTGTCTGGAGCATTTGGTCTGCAGTCATTATGGATCGTGAATTGAATTCATAGGCCCTCATTGCACTTATCATGTCAACCATTTCTTTAACGACGTCTACATTAGATTTTTCTACATATCCTTGTAGAATCGTGCCAAACCCGTCTTGCCCTCCAATCCCTTCAATTGGTTCACCGCTTGCATTTGTTGCCAAAAACAGATTATCGCCCAAAGACTTCAATCCAGCAGGATTGACAAACCTTACGAGCGTTATCGTACCAAGTTCTTGGATTGTGCCATCAGCTAGTTCAACAGAAACTATACCATCGGGCGAGACAGTCATAGAAGAAGCATTTTGAGGTACGACGAGTGCAGGCGAAAGCAGGAGGCCATTTGCTGTACAACTTGTCCTTCGTTGTCTATCTTGAATTGGCCATCTCGTGTATAAGCAATCCTACCATCTTGTAGTTGGATTTGGAAAAACCCATCACCACTTATAGCGAGATCTAATGCATTCCCAGTATTTTCTGTGTTACCCTGTGTGAATATTCTTGTCGTTGCAACCAATCTAGTGCCATGTCCAACATAAATTCCAGTTGGTGTTAAAGAGTTTTGAGCAGTCGCAGCTCCTGCATTTTTCGAATAGCTATAGATAAGGTCCTGAAATTCAGACTTCACCTTTTTGTATCCTGCGGTATCTACGTTGGCTATATTGTTTGAAACTGTATCCATTTTAAATTGTTGAGCCCACATACCTGTCGCTGCCGTGTAGAGACTATTTATCATTTATACCCCTCCTTATCGCAAAGCACCAACATTGTTAATTATCTTGTTCAGTAGTTCATCGTGAACGTATATAGCCTTGGAAACGGAATCATAATGCCTTTGAGCCTCTATCATCTTGACCATTTCTCTCACTGCGTTCACATTTGATTTTTCTACGAAGCCGGATAAAATCCTAAAATCATCGGACTGCTGGGCATCGCCATTGAAAAGTGTTTCACCGATTTTCCTCGGATTTGAAAGGTTATAAATGCCTACTGTTGCAACGATATTACCATTCGCATCAAATATATTTCCATCTTGGCCTACTGAACCGCCTTCTGGAAATATTATTTCATTACCATTTATGTCAAGAAGCGTGTAGCCTTGAGTATTTACCAATCTCCGATTTTCATCTGCTATGAATTCACCATTTCTTGTATAGTAAACAGTTCCGTTTTTATTCACTGCAAAAAAGCCGTTACCGTCAATAGCAAAGTTAGTTTCAACACCTGTTTGTTCTAAGTTACCCTGTGTAAAGAGCGTGCGTATTTCGTCAACGATCAATGCCTGCTCAATCTGACCTACACTTTTAACTTCGGATCTCCTGTTCTCCGGTTCAGGCTTGATTCTATAGATTTCTTCTTCCATATACGTTCTAAAGGCTGGAGAATCCGCCTTGTATCCATTTGTTTCTACATTAGCTAGATTATTCGACAAAGTATCTATTCTGGTAAAGTCAGCTAACATACCCATCGCTGCTATGTAAACACCTCTGTACAAAAGGACCACGCTCCCTACTTTTTGTTAAACCTCATATGCAACTGCTACATGTTTTAATAATTCTTCATCCTCGAGCAATTTTCCTGTACCTTGCGCCACACATAGAAGTGGTTCTTCTGCAACTCTAGATGGTACTCCTAGTTCATCTTCTATTGTCTTGTCTACACCTCTCAATAACGCTCCACCACCTGTCAGTACTATGCCATGCTCGATTATATCTGCAGACAATTCTGGCGGGGTCTTTTCCAACACTAACTTTATCCTTGAAATGATGTTTTCCATGACCGGTTTCATCATTTTGTATACATCAGCGGAATTCACTATCTCAGTTCTAGGCAAACCTGTTACAGCGTCCCTTCCCCTGATCTCCAATTCTAAGTCTTCTACATCTGGGTATATTTTTCCTACCTTGACTTTGATCTCTTCTGCCGTCGATTCGCCTATTATCAATCCAAACGTTCTCCTTATCCCTTTGACAATCGCTTCATCCAACGTATTACCTGCAAGCTTGATAGAATCACCTACAACGATTCCACCAAGACTTATAACTGCTATGTCCGTAGTTCCACCACCAATATCAACAATCATATTTCCAACAGGTTTCATAACGTCAAGCCCTATACCAATCGCTGCCGCGATTGGTTCGAGTACTATATGCACCCGCCTCGCACCTGCTTTGAGAGCCGCATCATATACAGCCCATTGCTCAACACTTGTAGTCTTCGTTGGAATACCGATTACCATGTTGCATTTAAAGAAAGCACCCTTATTCAGTTTTCTCATAAAATACTTCAAGACTTCTGAAATGATCGTATAGTCAGCTATAACACCATCTCTCATAGGTTTCACAGCGATTACCTTGTCTTCTGGTGTCTTGCCAAACATCTCTTTTGCTTCGGAACCTATCGCTAAGATCTTGTTGCCCTTCGTTTCAATAGCAACAACAGATGGCTCATCTAACACTATGCCCTTACCTTGTTGATAAACTATGAAATTGGCTGTTCCCAAATCAATTCCCAAATCATTTTTTGCCATGACTTTCTCCCCTTTCAAAAATGTATAATCCTATTATAAGCATCAGCGTACCCAAGATATTGTACAGTGTTAATTGTGATTTGATGAAGATACTTTCAGATAACATAGTGATGACTGGTATAAAGTATACAAAATTTGTAGTACTTCTATCTCCGATAAGCGCTATGGATTTATTCCAGATCAAATACCCAACGGCTGAACACAGAATCCCTAAGTATATCAGACTTATCAAACTCTTAGGCTCAATCGTTATCGACATATCTTGAAATAGTGAAAACGGTAAGAGCGTCACAACGCCCCAAAAAGTAATCGAGAATATGCTGTCTACTCCATCATTCTCCTCTATTTTCATGATATAGTACGTATAAAGCACCCAAGATAACGCAGAGCCAAAAGCCAGAATATCACCAATCGGGTTCATCTTCGCTAATCTTCCGTTGAACACCACAAGTGCGACTCCTAAAAAGGCAATGACAGAACCGATATAGTGATTCTTTGTGGTACTTGTTTTGTGAAAAACATGGGTGAATATAGTGTATATTATCGGTGCGCTAGATACAATTACTGACGCATTTGTAGGTGCCGTATAAATGAGTGCGGTGTTTTCAAAGACAAAATACATTGTTATTCCCCAAAAGCCTGCCCAAAAGGCATTGATGTCCCATATCTTACGTTTCTTCGTAAATGGCAAGAGTACGATCAAAGCAATGGTAAACCTGTACAAAGCTGCAGGAAATGGTGCAAAGACTGAGACCACAAATTTGGTTGCCACAAACGACATACCCCAAAGGATTGTAACCAACGTAACGGGCAGATATTTAGCTATCCCAGACATCTTTATTTTATTCATGGTCCGTGTTATTCACCTCGTTTGTCTTTTCCAACTCATCGAGTATATTCATCACCTGCTCAACGTTAAAAGCTTGGTAAACTATTGCCATTCGCCTGTTATCTAAATACTTACCGTCTATGAGTACTGGGACTATTCTATCTGTCCATCCACCAGTGTTTCTCAATAAGATCAAAGGTTTTTTATTTGCATAAGTTGCAAGCATTTCGACTGCCGTTCCTATTTCACCGCCGATTGAAATGACCGCATCTACGCTCTTCACAATTATAAAAGACCTCATCTGAAAGTCTAAGCCTGTATTTATCACAACAGAATTGTATTCATTTGCGTCCGTACCTTCCCATGGTAAGATTCCTATACACGTTCCACCAACTTTCCTAACCCCTTTTGAGACTAATTCCATGACACCGTCGCGTCCACCAGTGAAGACAATGTATTTCTCACCTAGCTTTCTTCCAAGTTCCAGACATATATTTTTCAACAGTTTTACTGGCTCATCTTCCAGCTTTCCTGAATAGCCTATGACTCCTATCTTCAAGCCCATCTCATCACCTCAGTCGTTGTCTAGTACTTATCTAGTACTTATGCTAAAC
>Ga0179953_1071209_pt1 | contig 15053 bp, 17 predicted proteins | sample AD_JPNMR2_sludge_FD_136014 | JGI IMG/M metagenome (GOLD analysis project Ga0179953, IMG submission 136014) | Metatranscriptome of active sludge microbial communities of municipal wastewater-treating anaerobic digesters from Japan -... | ecosystem: Engineered > Bioreactor > Anaerobic > Digestate...
AGTAACCACAATGGGGGCAAACAGTGTGAGGAAGTATCGGCTCACCACAGTTAGGGCCCCCTCTTTTGTTCATAAGTCACTCAGTTTTTTCACCCTGTTTTGGTTTTAACTACCGTTACGGGTTTGCCCTTGTAGTAACCACAATGGGGGCAAACAGTGTGAGGAAGTATCGGCTCACCACAGTTAGGGCATTTGACGAACTCGTTAACCTTTACTTTATAATGAGTCCTTCTTTTCCTTGAACGAGCTCGTGAATGTTTCCTTCTCGGAGCAGGCATTTCAATCCTCCTTTAACAGCTGTAGTATTCTAAAGGTATCTATGGGGAATAGCAATTTAGGGCCCGATTATGTTAGGTTTGGAATGGGAGTTTGAAAATTCGCAAAGACTAAGGTAAAATTTATATCTGTAAGGAGGGTAGTATGGCGCATAAGAAGGGTATGGGTTCTTCGAGAAATGGAAGAGATTCGGTTTCTAAGAGGCTTGGTGTTAAGAATTATGATGGGCAGTTTGTAAAGGCTGGGAATATAATTGTAAGACAATGTGGAACCAGGGTACATCCAGGATTTAATGTGGGTCTTGGTTCTGACTATACAATATATGCTTTAATTGACGGTTTTGTTAAGTTTGAAAACAGGAAAGAGAGAACTTTTGTTTCTGTTTACCCAGATTTATCTAAAGTAAAATAATAGCTTTTCCATTATTGTACGAGAGGCATATGTTTCCGAAGAGTGTGTGTGTTTGTGGATGAGGCTTATTTTCACAGCATACATCAAAGTTACCCTTGCGCCCTTCAGCTTATCTTCTTCTTTGAACAGCTTGGGTTTCTCATAGAAGGTTTAAGACTACACGATTATTGTTGGATTTCTTTCAGCATGATTGTACCTGAGATTTTTATTTTCCGCGTTTAACTGATTTTCGTACTTACTTAGCGACAAGAGCGTTACGTCCCTTGAGTATATCAAGAGAGATCTGGAGATTCCGAAAGAAGGAAGCGTAGCGTGTTATTGAGATGTTGGTTTTAAGTCAACTATTTTTAACTCAAAGGATAGGTCTTCCTTAATAATGAAAGAGAAAGCGATGTCTATCTTGTTGGCTTCATTTAAGAGTTTAAGGTATTCATACCCATCGAAGAATATGCATCTTAATTCTCCTCTCGGCACCTGAAGGAGGAACGAAACGTGTTTGTCTTTGTAAACTCTAATGCTTGTCTTATCAATGTTGACATCCCTTAAAGCGAAAATAGGTTCGGGGTTACCCATCCCAAAAGGCTTGAGATATTTGTAGTAATCTGCAAAATTTTCTTCTAAATCCTTAAAATTGACTTCTCCGTCCAATTCGAGAGTAGGTTCAAGGGGAATGTCCCTGAGCATTTTAAGAGCATACTGATTTAGTTCCCACTTAAATTGTTCTAAGTTTTCTCTTCGTATGCGTAGCCCACATGCGAGTTTGTGGCCGCCGAACCCCTCGAGAAATTGGCTAAATCTTGATAGGGCTTCATGCATATCAAACTCTTCAATGCTTCTACAGGATCCTCTACCCATCTCCTGATCGAAGGTTATAAGAATTGCGGGTCTTCTAAACTCCTGCACAAGTTTTGAAGCGACTATACCTATTACCCCGAAGTTCCAATCCTCTGAGTCTAACACCAGTAAATAATTATCATTGAGGTCAAGTTTTGACACCTTATCCATCGCCTCATCAAGGATCCTCTTTTCCTCATCTTTCCTTTTGCTATTCAGTCTTTGAAGGTGTTCTGCTAACTCTCTGGCCCTCTCTTCGTCCTCTGTTATGAGCAATTCAAGGGAATCGTTGGCGTGGGAAATCCTTCCTGCAGCATTAATTCTTGGTGCAAGTACGAAGGAAATATGATATGGATTTATGTCACCATTTGAAATGCCCGATATTTCCTTTAAAGCTCTTACCCCAGGCTTTTCAGAATTTGTAAGTTTGGCTAAGCCTTTTTTTACAAATATTCTGTTCTCTTTAATGAGGGGTACCATATCTCCCACGGTGCCCAGGGCTACAAGGTCAAGATGTCGTTCCAGTTCATTGAGGTCTTCGCCTAAGTATGTGTATAGTGCTTCCAAAAGTTTATACGCAACTCCGACCCCAGCGAGGTTTGTGTCTATGTAGTCCCCGAGTTTTGGGTTAAGGATCGCATATGCATCAGGTAAAATGTAGGGCTCAGGCTTCCCATAAGTCTTATTATTTCTTTCTTTTTCAAATGCAATCTGGTTGTCGAAGAGGGTGTGAGGACTAGTTTCCCTGGTTTTACGTGGTTCATGGTGGTCGGTAATAATTAGATCGATGCCCTTGAATTTTGCTTCGTAGGCACTCTGTAAAGCTGATATCCCCGTATCTACAGTAAGTAGGATTCTAAAACCCTCTTTTTGCGCCTTCTCTATTGCCTTTGATGAAAGGCCATACCCCTCGGAAGCCCGATGGGGGATATAATGATCGACATAAAAACCAAGATGGTCCATTGTCCTAAATAGAAGCGCTGTACCACTTATTCCGTCTACATCATAATCTCCATGGATCAAAACTTTTTCTCTACGCTCCAATGCTTCCGAAAGCCTAACTACAATTTTTTCTATACCTTTGAGCCTATATGGGTCGTAAAGTGAACTTTTTTCAGGATACAAAAACTCCTCAGCACCTTCCGGAGTGATTATTCGTGTTGAGAGGATTATGGAGATAATCCTCGGAAAATCATACCACGAAACAGGAATTTCCTGGTTTTTGAATTTCCATTTCATCTTAAACAAATTTTCAAGGGACATTTTTATTTATTCAATATTTTGCAATATAATTATAGACATGTCGTTGAAGGCTGGGAAGATTACTCCCGAAATTCTAAAGGAGATGTTAAAAAAAATCGAATGTAGCTCACAGGATCTCGTTATTGGACCTTCGTATGGAATTGACGGAGCAGTGCTAAAAATAGGTGAAGAGCTTGTTGCAGTTGCGTCCGACCCCATCACTTTTACCTCTAAAGATAATGTCTATTATCTTTTTGCTTGTAATATAAATGATCTCATTTGTATGGGTGCGAAACCCGAGTTTTTAGGTATGAATGTGCTGTTCGGCGAAGGCATTACGAAGGCGGAAGTTGCTATGACCTTTAATGAAATTGCCCGCTTTTCTAAGGAATTCAATATATGTGTTGTAACCGGCCATACTGAAGTAACCCCGTATGTTAAAGAAACTATTCTTTCTGGGTTTATCTTTGGCAGGGTAATTAAAGAGGTATCACCTCATAAAATATTACCTGGCGATTTGATCGTTCAGCTGAGGGGAGTAGCAATTGAGGGCACCTGTATAATTGCCAGGGAGAAAGCAGGTGATCTTATTAGAAATTTTAGCCCCGAGTTTGTTGAGAGATGTAAAGATTTTCTCTTCGAGCCGGGTATCTCCCTTTATAGTATTGGCATTAAACTGCTTGAAAACTATGAGATTCACAATCTACATGATCCTACAGAGGGCGGAATTATTACTGCTCTGTATGAAGCTTTGAGTGCTTCTGGATGTGGTGGGGTCGTATACGTGGACAGGATTCATATATACGAAGAAACAGCGAAAATTTGTAATTATTATGGAATAAACCCTCTGGGAGTTATATCCTCGGGTTCTTTAGTAGTCTTTGCTTCTCCAGCAGAATCAGAGCGAATGTGCTCCGATTTTGAGAGAGAAGGCATCCCTGCGGAAGTCATAGGCGAGGTCACTGCACCTGGAACAGGTGTTTGGTTGCAAAAGGATGGATCAAGGGAGGAGTTAAAACCTTTTTTGAGGGATGAGATTCTGGAGATACTATGATGGTAAAGTTTATGGTCACAGTGTTAATGTTTTCTGGGTTTGGCTTTTTGTTTGATACACAGGGATATGGGGAGTTGAGAAAATATGGTGGGGATTTAAAGAGGAGGAGTGCCCTGGGTAAGATTGAAATTGAGGTTGAGACCTTTGAATGGAATGGTGTCAAAAATGTAATTTTTGGGTTTCAGAATGTATGGATGGGCAGAGATGTGGGCCTCATCCAGCTCGATCCCCAGGAAGCAGATTACCTTCTCGGGACAGGTTTTAAAAAAGAATTTACTGATAAGTGGTTTGGAGCTTATCTTGATCATACCTGTTACCACAAGATTGATACATTTGTTGATAGGAGTTTATACTGGAACAAATTGAAACTTCTATACAGTAATCAAGATCTCAAAAAGTTTTTCACCCCAGGAATTATATACTATAGGTTAGAAATGGGTTTTTATCTAAGGCATCCTGATATTTCATGGTTAACCGTCGGTAATCCAAATCAGTTTGATTTCCTTGCAAAGTTTCACTATACAGTACCTTACGGTTCCAAAGTGATGCCCTTTTTTTGATGTAAGCCTTTACAGCGGTGTTACGTTACAATATAATTTTACACCCGAAATCGAGCTAAACGTGGGTATTGCTATACGGGGTTCTTACAATGAGGGGCTTTTGTACGTGGGTATAAGGCCCCTTGATAAAAAGGGTTATAGAGAAGCCCAGGGGGCTCCGTATCTTGGGCTTAAAGCGAAATTTTAGGAGGAAGTGAGATGAGAAGACTCTTTACATCTGAGTCGGTAACGAAAGGTCATCCTGATAAGATTTGTGATCAGGTTTCTGATGCGGTGCTCGATGCTGTTTTGAAGGATGACAAAGATGGGCGTGTTGCTGTTGAAGCCCTTACAACCCGTGGCCTTGTAATGGTTGCAGGGGAGATAACAACAAAGACTTACGTAGATATACCCGAGATTGTCAGGGAGGTAATTAAGAAAGCCGGCTATGTAAGGCCAGAGTACGGATTTGATTATCAATCAGTTGCTGTAATTACCTCCATTCAGGAGCAATCACCCGATATAGCTCAGGGTGTCAATATCGGAGGCGCAGGTGATCAAGGCATAATGTTTGGTTATGCCACTGACGAGACTCCTGAACTTATGCCTATGCCTATATCCTTTGCTCATAAACTTGTAAGAAGATTGACTGAATTGAGGGAAAACGGTACAGTTCCTTACCTCAGGCCCGACGGGAAGTCTCAGGTTACATTTGAGTATGATAATACTGGAACACCTGTTAAAGCTACTGCTGTTGTCCTCTCGGCTCAACATGATGAAGAGGTAAAGATGGAAAGACTTACGGAGGATCTAAGGGAACTGGTTATCAACTACGTTATTCCAGAGGAACTAAGAGATAAGGATATGCGGTGTTTTATCAATCCAACCGGGAAGTTTGTGCAGGGTGGTCCTGTTGCTGATACAGGAGTTACAGGGAGAAAGATAATGGTTGATACTTACGGTAGCTTTGCAAGGCACGGCGGAGGTTGCTTCTCTGGTAAGGACCCGTCAAAGGTTGACAGGTCAGCTGCATATATGGCAAGATATATTGCTAAAAATATCGTAAAAGCAGGTATTGCTAAAAAGGTTGAGGTACAACTTGCCTATGCAATAGGGATTTCTGAGCCCGTTGCTGTGAACATTGATACCTTTGGCACATCTAAATATAGTGAAGAGCAGATCTCCAGAGTTATCAGAAAAGTCTTTGATCTTTCACCGAGAGGGATTATCGAGAGGCTTGAACTTTTACGGCCCATATTTTATAAAACAGCCGTGTATGGTCATTTCGGGCGCGAAGAGGAGGGATTTACCTGGGAGCTTACCAATGCCGTAAAGGATCTCCAGGAGGCTATCAGTGGCTGAATTCAGAGTTAGGGACCTTAGTCTTGCAGAGAAGGGCATTAAGAAAATCAGTTGGGCATCCTTTAGAATGCAAGTGCTCAGACATTTATGCATCGACTTTGAGCCCGCAAGGCCGCTCCAAGGTACCAAGATATCCGCATGTCTCCATGTAACACCTGAAACTGCCGTCTTGTGTTCGGTTCTGAAAAAACTAGGTGCCGATGTGTTTCTTGCGCCTTCGAACCCTTTATCTACAAAGGATGATGTTGCAGCAGCCCTCGTCAAATATCTCGGTATACATGTCTTTGCAGTGCACGGTGAGGATACATCAAGTTATTACGAAAATCTCAATTTTGTTGCGAATGCAAAACCTGATGTGATTCTCGATGATGGCGGTGATTTAACCAAGTTTGTTCACAAAGAGGATCTCTATTCTACAATTATTGGAGGTACCGAAGAAACAACAACCGGTGTAATAAGGATTAAGGCAATGGCGATACAAGGGGTATTAAAATTTCCAGTGATTGCAGTAAATGAATCCCTGACGAAGCACATGTTTGATAATCGATATGGTACAGGGCAGTCTACTATAGATGGCATTCTCAGGGCTACTAACATATTGCTATCAAATTCTACGATTGTTATTGCAGGCTACGGTTGGTGTGGTAGAGGAATTGCCATGAGGGCAAAAGGGATGGGCGCCAGGGTGATTGTTACAGAGGTTGACCCCATTAAAGCCCTTGAAGCCTATGAAGATGGTTTTCTCGTAGAGCCCATGATCGAGGCGGTGAAGAAAGCGGATATAATTGTAACGGCTACGGGTTGTAAAGGGGTGATATCTAAAGAGCATTTGGAACAGATTAAAGATGGTGCAATTCTTTGCAATGCAGGCCACTTTGATGTAGAAGTTGACGTTAAATACTTATATGAGAACGCACAGGAGCGTGAACAAGTTCGAGATCACATGGAAAGAATTACTTTAAAGAATGGTAAAAGCGTTTATTTACTCGCTGAAGGAAGACTCGTGAACCTTTCCGCCGCTGAAGGTCATCCTGCTGATGTTATGGACCTTTCCTTTTCAAATCAACTACTCGCTGTAATGCATATTTTAGAAAACAAGGGTAAGTTGGGGAAAGTGGTCCATACGCTTCCTCACGAACTGGACAGAAAGGTAGCAGAGGTAAAGCTAAGCACTCTTGGTATTTCAATAGACACGCTTTCAGAGGCACAGAGTGCATATCTCAGCTCCTGGGAAGAGGGGACATAGGAGGTCCTTATTATGAAGTTAATTTTTCTACTATTATTGGGTCAGATTACGCCCATTGTAGTAAAGGCAGTTGATACTCCTTATGATGCAGGTGGGAGTATTACTGTCACCTGGGAACTCGATAGTACATGGCTCGGCAAAATAGGGAGGATAGAAATCTACCGATACTCCAGTGCAGGGGTTTCTGATTCGCTTGTTGAAACTTTATATAAACCTGATACTATCTACGTTGATAACGCTACTGAAGATAATATCCCATACTTCTATGGTGTAGTTGTGTATGCAGATGGGGAGATTTTTGGAGAGGGTAGAACTACAGAGCCAGCTGTAAGCTCCCAGCAGTGGTTCAACAGAAAAAGGTTATCGGTACTAATAATTCTTTTGGTTTATACCATATTTCTAATGTATTTCATTATGCGTGCAAGATTTGATAAGAATCTTTTCATACGAAAGATTGCAGGGCTTGAGGCTATAGACGAGGCTGTAGGAAGATCTACTGAAATGGGAAGGCCGATACTCTATGTTATGGGGCTTGGCTATATAAGCGATATTCCCACTGTCGCTTCTCTGGCTATTCTTAAGAGGGTTGCATTCAAAGCTGCTGAGTACAATGCACAGGTAATTGTCCCGTGCTTTGACCCAATAGTGATGGTAGCTGCCCAAGAAACCGTAAGAGAGGGCTTTATTGAGGCAGGAAGGCCGGACCTATATAATGAATCGGATATTTACTACCTTACATCTGATCAATTTGGATATGCTGCAGGTGTTGATGGTATTATGGTAAGGCAGAAGCCAGGAGCAGTATTCCTCCAAGGTTACTTCTTCGCAGAGGCACTGATTCTTGCGGAGACGGGGCATTCTATAGGAGCTATTCAGATATCTGGTACTACTGCTGTTACCCAGCTTCCTTTCTTCATAGCATCTACTGACTATACTTTAATTGGAGAGGAAATGTATGCTGCAAGTGCTTATCTTTCAAGAGATCCTCTTTCTTTAGGTACCATTAAAGGAGAAGACTATATAAAGATGATCCTCGCGATAATAATTTTACTCGGAGCCCTTATGGAGACTTTCAGTATTGGCAACCACATCCTTAGGGATTTTTTTAGTATCTTTTAGGGGGTATTATGAAAAAAGAGATTCCTTTAGCAATCACTTTTATTTCCGGTGTTCTTCTCGTCCTTGCTCTTTTTATACCGCACAAGCCTTTTGGCAACTTAGAAGAAATTTTTAACGACTGGTATATCATTGTATCAGGATTCACCTTTCTTCTCGGTATTGATAGCTTATTAGGCTACAATTTTGGTAAGTTAAAAAGAAAAGAGAAAGACGCACCTTATGCCCTTGTGTTGATATTGAGTTTTTTCATAACCCTTACGTGGGGGATAGTCGAAATCGTAAGGACTCCCGAACATAATCCATTCGGACCAACTTCTACTTTTTCCCTCTATTTTTATAATTCCATCTTTATTCCCTTACAGGCTACTATGTTTGCCATTCTTTCGTTTTTCATAGCAAGTGCTGCCTACAGAGCCTTTAGAGCAAAGGAAATCAATTCAGCGCTGCTTTTAGTGTCTGCAGTTTTAGTAATGCTGGGTAGGATCCCTCTTGGTCAGAGTGCAGCCCCTTATGTTATAACTGTTATCTTTCTCATATTTGCAGTATACTTCTTTGCGGAGTCAGCGGGAGTAACAGAACCGAAGATAAAAATAGCATATATACTTGTTGCTTTAATTTTTGTTGCTCTTATTTATCCATTAGGCTTCGTATATTTTAGACAGCACATACCGGAATTTGCTGACTGGATTATGAATGTGCCTCAGATGGCTGGAAAAAGAGGAATTATGATTGGGATTGCTCTCGGCGGTATAGCTATGTCTATCAGAATTATTCTCGGTATTGAGAGAACATACATGAAATAGGGGGGAGCTATGATTGAGCTACTTAAAAAACTTGCAGGGATTGATAGAAGATTTATCTATGCTGCAGTTTTTCTTGCTACTGCAATTCCGATTCTAACGAAAGCGACAATGAAAGTGGAGCCGCTTCCTGAGGTAAGGAAGGCTTACGAATACATTGAATCTTTACCGGAAAGCTCTGTAGTTATGGTATCAATTGATTATGATGCTGCGAGTATGCCAGAGCTTCAACCAATGCTTGAAGCCTTTTTACATCACAGCTTTAGCAAGAATTTACGGGTAATTATGCTTGGGCATTGGCCCCTTGGCCTACCCCTTGGTCAACAGGCACTTGAGAAAGTGGCTGGACAATACAACAAGGAATATGGAGTAGATTATGTTTTCTTAGGGTATAGGCCTGGCGTTGCTGCTGTGATTATAAACCTCGGAAAGGATTTTCGGACGGTGTTTTCTAGTGATTATGCTTATACCCCCATCGATTCTTTGCCTCTTATGAGAGAGGTCAGCAATTATAAGAATGTTAAACTGCTCTTAGGACTTGAAGCTGGTGCAGTTGGAGACGCATGGGTTCAATATGGTTATGCCCGCTATAACCTCCCCATCATACTGGGATCGACTGCAGTAAGTACCCCTGATTATTACCCTTATATGCAAGCTAATCAGGTGATTTCTGTCATCGGCGGACTCAGGGGTGCAGCGGATTATGAAACTCTTCTTGGCATTACTGGAGAAGCCTCTATCGGCATGCTACCACAGTCTGTGATTCATCTAGTTATAATCGCATTTATAATTATTGGGAATATTGGTTTTCTTGTGTTAAGGAGGGCAAAGAAATGACATCAATCATATGGACGTGGATTGCAGCATTTTTTACCCTTGCAATTTTGAGTTTTTTGTATAAAGACAATCCACTCTACAAATTTGCAGAACACGTTTATGTGGGTAGTTCTGCAGCCTTTACCATTCTCTATGTTTGGGTTTTTGACGCCTATCCGAAACTGGTTATGGGTTTCCGGGAGAAAGTTGGGATGCAAAAATATCTCTTAATTATACCTCTTATATTGTCTTTATTCATAATATTGAGGTTCATTAAACCCCTCTCATGGCTTTCCCGCTGGTCTATCGCTTTTACAGTAGGCATGGCTGCAGGTCTAGGAATAACTGGCCTAACCCAGGGATTTCTTGTTCCGCAGGTTCAGGCATCTTTCTTGCCTTTATTCGTGCAAGGACCGACTACAGGACAGACAATTCTTTTAACGTTCAATAATATCATCATAGTTTTCGGTACCATTTTTACCATTCTATATTTCTATTTCTCACGTGAGCATAAAGGTTTACTTGGGGTCTCCTCTAAGATCGGTGTTACGATTCTCATGATAACCTTTGGTGCCTCTTTTGGATATACAATAATGGCTCGAATCTCGCTTCTCATTCAGAGGGTTTATTTCCTCCTTCACAACTGGTTGGGCCTTGTTTAATGAACAGTGCGGTTCTGATTTTCGGCCTTGTTTTTGTGCTGGATAGGATTTCAAAGAATCTTATTGTGAAGTTACTTCCATATGGCTATGGAGTTAATATAATAGGAGAATATGTGAGAATCGTACACATTAGGAACCCCAACTCCCTTTGGGGCATGTCCTTGGGGAAGAATTTCCCTTATATAATAGTAAGCATAATAGCTATCGTATTTCTTTCTGCTTTGATTCGCGACGCCTTGAAATCGAAAGAGAGGTCGTATGCAAATATTTTCTCTCTTATTGTTTCTGGGGTTGCAGGAAATCTCATGGATAGAATTCATTTTAAAGAAGTCGTAGATTTCATTGATATCGGTATTTCAGCGGATGTTAGATGGCCGGTTTTTAACGTAGCTGATTCGGCTATTTCCATTGGACTTGTAATTTACTTTATAATGGTAATCAGAGAATCTTTTGCAAAAAGGAGTGAGAAATGAAGGTTTTATAGCGTTTATTTTCACTTTGACAAATTTCCACTCTGTCTATTCTTTTGGTGACCCCCTACCTGCGCTTCATTTATCTCAGATGGAGTCTTTCGATAGATACTTTGTTTCCATTGATGTCAATGGTGCTTTTGTCAGGGAATATCGTTATGAGTATCTTTATGATTCTTACGATAATACCGTTGGGAAGCAAATCACGTATGATAACAGAAACTATTACCTTTTAAGACCGAACTTGGAGTTGGGCATTTCTCGTGGACGCATGAAGGGTTTTATTTATTACAAAGGTGTCAGTGATTTCAATTATAGATATGAGAAGATCGTGTATACGCCGGGATATGTCCCTCAGGATACCTTGAGGATAGAAAGAAAGGGTGATATTTATGCAGTAGGATTGAGAGCTTCTTTAGACTTTGGAAACTTTACTGTAGGTGGTGGGCTCGCTCTTTTGAATAAAACGGTTGTTTCTACCGAAACGCGTACATTAAGTCCTGAAGTTCTTTTTTGCTACCGTGGAAAACATGAGGGTGTGGGGGGTTCTGTGAGCCCAAAGGTGAAGTTTTCGGAGGAATCAGATTACAGTATTCCTGATAAGATAAGTCTTTTTACTTACTACCAACCTCCCTCAAGGACACTGGCTAAATTTGAGTTTAGTTTTTATTATTTGAACTTTTCGGGGCTTGAAGATACTCTTGAAGATTACTATAAAGGACAGCTATCGGTCACTCACACGTTTCGAGATAGAACTACTCTCAAGATGGGAGGGCTTTTGGAAAAAGGGTTTGAGGGGAATTACTACGCCCCTGGGTTTGAAATTGGTCTAGGGTATCTCCTTGATCCCTTTGAGCTGGGTGTCAGATTTAACGAGACCTTTTATAATTATTACCGGGATGGAATGTTAATTGAGGAATCTCCATTAAAGGTAGATGTTTATTTTAGAGTTTTAAAGTAATGTTTTGGGGGTGATATCATGGCCGAGAGAATCATAAAGGCGCCAAGGGGCAATAGCTTAACGTGCAAATCCTGGCTTACAGAAGCCCCTATGAGGATGCTTATGAACAACCTTGATCCCGAAGTTGCAAAAGACCCTGCAAACTTGATTGTATACGGGGGAACAGGGAGAGCTGCAAGAAACTGGGAATCTTTTGATGCCATTGTTAAAACATTGAAGGAGCTCGAAGATGATGAGACCCTAATTGTTCAATCGGGGAAACCTGTTGCTGTGTTTAAGACCAATGAGTGGGCTCCAAGGGTATTAATTGCGAACTCTAACCTCGTGCCTAAGTGGGCTACATGGGAATACTTTAGAGAACTTGAAGAAAGAGGACTTATAATGTATGGTCAGATGACTGCGGGCAGTTGGATTTATATTGGAACCCAAGGGATATTGCAGGGTACATATGAGACCTTCCATGCTGCTGCGAAAAAGCATTTTGGAGGCTCTTTACAAGGTAAAGTAATTCTTACAGCAGGGCTTGGTGAGATGGGTGGAGCACAACCCTTGGCTGGTACGATGAACGACGGGATCGTGCTTGCAGTAGAAGTAAATCCATGGGCCATAGAGAGAAGAGTAAAGATGGGGTATCTTGATACGTGGACCGATGACATGGATAAAGCCCTTTCTATGGTTGAAAATGCTAAAAAGGAAGGCAAGGCCCTATCTATAGGACTTCTCGGTAATGCTGCTTCTGTACATCCTCTTCTTGTAAAAAAGGGGTTTTGTTCCTGATTTACTTACCGATCAGGTAGCTGCACATGATCCACTCAATGGCTACATCCCAAAGGGTTATAGTGTAGAAGAAGCTGCCGAATTGCGTAAGAGAAATCCCCAGGAGTACCTTAAGAGGGTCGGCGAGTCCGCTTGTGAACATCTTGAAGCGATGCTTGAGATGCAAAGAAGAGGTGCGATTACCTTTGAGTATGGTAATAACTTAAGAAGGCTTGCATATGATAATGGCGTGAAAAATGCCTTTGATATTCAGGGTTATGTTCCGGCGTTTATAAGGGACCTGTTTGCTGAGGGCAAAGGGCCATTCCGCTGGGTTGCCCTGTCGGGTGATCCTGAAGATATCTACAAAACCGATGATAAAGTACTTAAGCTCTTCCCTAACGATGATCATTTAAGGAAATGGCTAAAGATGGCGAAAGAAAAAGTACATTTCCAGGGACTCCCAGCCCGAATTTGCTGGCTTGGTCAGGGTGAAAGAATGGAGTTTGGAGTAGCCATTAACGAGATGGTGAAAAGAGGTGAATTGCAAGCTCCCATTGTTATAGGTCGTGATCATCATGATACAGGATCAGTTGCATCCCCATACAGGGAAACAGAAGCAATGCCCGATGGTTCGGACGCTATAGCAGACTGGCCCATCTTAAATGCTCTGTTGAATACCGCTTCCGGTGCAACTTGGGTTTCCTTCCATCACGGGGGTGGCGTGGGCATTGGTTACTCACTGCATGCTGGAGCTGTAATAGTCGCCGATGGGACAGAGCTTACAAGGAAAAAAACTTGAGAGGGTATTGACCAATGATGTGGGTATCGGGGTCGTGAGACATGCAGATGCAGGTTACAAGATTGCAATAGATACTGCGAAGAAGCACAAATTGAGAATGCCAATGCTTGAATAAAGTTTGTTATGAGATTCGCTTTTCTTATGGTTTTTGAACGGTGGGCTTGTGAGTTTTGAAGAATAGACTCAGATACGATTTTACCCGAATAATAGTGCTCCTATTTGCGGATTTGTTGAGTTTTTACATATCTGTTTTTCTCGCCTTTTCAACGCGGGCACTTCTAGGAGAGCTTTTTGGAGGATTTCTCACGGCCTTCAGGCAAACTCTCCGTACCTATACATACTTTTGGGGCTTACCTCTTCTCTTTATTCTTGTGCTTGCCTATGAGGGATTTTATAGTGAAAGAAGGTACTTCTGGGAGGATCTCAAGGAGTTTTTAAAAGCTTTAGTTCTTTACTTTTTTCTTATTTTCACCGTTTTAAGTCTTTTAAGGGCAATAAACAAGTTTTCCCGTATTGTGCTCATACTTACGCATGTATTTTTAGCTTTTGTGCTGCCTACATTTCGATACATTTCGAATTTATTACTCTACAAGCTTGGCATTAGAGAAAAGTGTGTGTTTGTTGGGAGTGATAAAAGTTTTGAAGATTTTAAGAGTCTGATTCTGAAAGACCGCTATCTTGGGTTTGAGTTGGGGGAACAGGCACCGTATGCTTTTGTTTCTACAACAGTAGCTAATGTTGAAAGGGTTGTGGGGGACCTGCAGAGGAGCCACAGATACGTTTATATTTTTGATGATGCAGGGTATTATATTCCTTCTCAACTGAAGATGATACTACCCATAGGAAGGGAAATCCCCTTGCTCGAGTTTCAGAACCGGTTACTGGATCCAAAAGCAATGTTTGGAAAGAGAGTCTTAGAAATTATCTTTGGTTTACTGATTTTACCTGTGGTTTTGCCAATAATCTTTTTTTTCGGGATTTTAATAAAGCTTGATTCAGATGGCCCTGTATTTTATATGCAAGAAAGGATAGGAAAGGATGGAAAGCCTTTCAAATGTATAAAATTTAGAACAATGTATCGCGATGCAGACAAACGACTAAAAGATATTTTGGAAGCAGATGAGAAGGCAAGAGAGGAATGGGAAAAGTATTTCAAGTTGAAGGAAGACCCAAGGGTAACGAAAGTGGGGAAGTTTCTCCGAAGGACTTCATTAGATGAATTACCGCAAGTTTTTAATGTTCTTAAAGGTGATATGAGCTTCATAGGCCCTCGCCCTGTGGTTAAGAAGGAGATTGAGCAATACTATAGAGACAAAGCCCAGTATTATTATGAAGTGCGCCCAGGTATCACGGGCTTGTGGCAAGTCTCTGGGAGAAATGAGTTAGATTATGAAAGGAGAGTAAGGCTCGATGTTTGGTATGTCCTGAACTGGTCTCTTTGGCTTGACTTAATTATCTTGTTAAAGACCGTTAAGGTTGTTTTTAGTGGTAAAGGGGCGTATTGATTTCTTGGGGCCTCTTGACAATACTAAGGAGAAGTTTTATTATTAAAATTACTTAAACACGTAAAGGAGGTACGTAATGAAAAAGGTTGTAGGAATAATAGGAATAGCATGTATCACATTGCTAATGAGCTGTGCAAGCTCTGGAGATGTTACCGAACTTCAGAAAAAGGTCGGTGAAATGGAGGCTCAGGTAACTTC
>Ga0179953_1206003_pt1 | contig 13459 bp, 8 predicted proteins | sample AD_JPNMR2_sludge_FD_136014 | JGI IMG/M metagenome (GOLD analysis project Ga0179953, IMG submission 136014) | Metatranscriptome of active sludge microbial communities of municipal wastewater-treating anaerobic digesters from Japan -... | ecosystem: Engineered > Bioreactor > Anaerobic > Digestate...
GCAATGCATGCGTTATGCCGATATTTATTTAATGGCTGCTGAAGCAATTAACGAACTTGATGGTCCGGAAGCAGCAGCACCTTATTTGAGAGAAATTCGCAAACGGGCTTTCCCAAATAATCCAGAAAAAGTTGACGCTTACATGGCAAGTGTAACTGCAAGCAAAGAAGCTTTTTTCAATGCTATTGTCAACGAACGTGCTCTTGAGTTCTGTGGTGAATCGTTGCGGAAGGCTGATTTGATTCGCTGGAATTTACTTTCCGCAAAAATGAATGAAGCCAAACAAAAGCTTACTCGTCTTTCTAATCGTGAAGGAGAATATAATGATCTCCCCGACAAAATTTACTATAAAACAGCTGATGATGGTGAATCGCTTATCATATACGGATTGGAGCATGGACATACCGATACCGAAGGAGCGGCTTTAAACTACGAATCGAGCAAGGGTTGGTTTATAAGCAATGGTGTCAACACCTTAACTGTTGATAAAATTAATTCTCTTTTTCAAAGAGATCCCGATACTCGTCAATTTTGGCCCATTTGGCAAGTATTTATTGATTCTAGTAATGGGATGTTGACAAATGATTATGGTTATTAAATAAATTTTTAAAATTCGATAACATGAAAACGAAATTTCGAAATATATTTTTCTTTTTGAGTTTACTCGTTACTTTTACTGTTATTTCTTGTAAGGATGAATTGCCTGAAGAAATTACAGAATTGGTGACTGATCGATTATTTTCACCAGTTGGTTTAGAAGCAAAAATAATCAACAAAACACAGGTAGTTCTTAATTGGACAAAAAATCCTAAGGCAGAAAGTTATATAATTGAAGTATATGAAAATGACAGTTTAACTTTTGCCGGAACACCCGTTATGGTCATTACCAATGTAACCAACGATGATATCCCTTATACCATAAAAAGCGGTTTGATAGGTGCAACACAATATTCAGTCCGTATAAAGGCTGTCGGAAGTGGAATTACAGAGTCAAAGTGGAGTGCTGTATATTTTAAAACAAGTGAAGAACAAATTATGAAAGAAATTACAGAAGATGATGTTTCAGCACACAGTGTTAAATTAAAATGGACGGCTGGGGAGACAGCGACAAAAATAATATTAACGGCAGGTGAAATTGTTGTTGAGCACACAATAACAGAGGAAGAAATTGCTGCAGGTGAAGCTATTGTGGATGACTTAACCGAAGATACAGAATATGTTGCTAAATTGATGAAAGATGACAAAGTACGTGGAAGTGCTACTTTTACTACCAGAATTGATTTAGATGCTGACAATACCATTGTTGTTCGTCCGGAAGATGATTTAGCAACTGCCATACAAAATGCTTCCTCTGGGAATAGGATTGTTTTGGTAGCATCAGAAGATGGGAACAATGAATTTTGTATAGATGGGCAAACAATTAATATAGACAAAAGTATCAGTATTAGAGGTTATTTAAAAAGCAAGATGCCCATTTTGCATGTACAATTCTATGCTGTTTCGTCTGAAGCTTCACTGACGGTAAGAGATATTATCCTTGATGGCAGTAGTACTCAAGATTATGTATTGCGTTTAACAGTATCTGGTATCAAATGTGGCAATTTCTTATTTAAAGATTGTGTCATAAAAAATTATAACAAATCTTTAATTTCGGGAGGAATTAGCGGCATTCAAAATGTATCTGTATCTTCTTACACTTTACAAAATTGTAAGGTGTCGAATATTTTGACTAAAAGTGCTGATTGTATTGATGTTCGTGAAGGTTGCATAGAAAAAGCTATTTTAGAAAATTCAACTTTTTATAATTGTGCTCCCGACCGTGATTTTTTCCGGCTTGATGATGCCTCTTCCAGCTTCCCTGAAAAGTCGACCATTATTAAAGTCAACCGTTGTACTTTTAGTAAAGTAAATAATGATGCTGCACGTCGCTTATTATATGTACGATTTGCTAATAACGAAATTACATTTACTAACAATGTAGTGGCTAATTCAGTGGGATATTATACCAACCAGACGGCTACCAATATTGTACTTTTCAATAAAAATAATTATTTCAATGCGCCCAATTATCTTGTTTATAGTGGTACAGCTCTTAATGTGAGAACAGATGATTCTAAAACCCATTTACAACTCGATCCTGGATTTGTTGATGAAGCAAATGGTGATTTAACCATTACAAATGCCATATTAATTGAACAAGGTATTGGTGCCAATATTCAATGGTAATTTTTTCATAACTGGAATTGAAGAAGCATTTAAGCAGATAATAATTCTGTTTTTATGCTTCTTCAAAAATAATTATTTAATAATATCATTTATTACAGATACATTTAATTTATAAAAACAATGAGACTTAAATCTTCCTTTTTGGTACTGATCAGTTTGATTTTTGTTGCTAATATAACAGAAGCAAAAAAATCCTTACGAATATCTTTATAAAAATTTGCCATTTGACATGCCCAAAATTCAACCTCCAACTTTTAAAAATAATATTGTAAAAATTGAAGACTTTGGGGGGAAAGGTGATGGAAAAACGTTAAACACCGAAGCTTTTAAACAGGCAATTGATGCTCTTGCCCGAAAAGGTGGAGGTAAATTAATTGTACCTGCAGGTGTATGGTTTACTGGACCTATTGAATTAAAATCAAACATAAATCTTCATCTAGAAAAAGGAGCCTTGATACTTTTCTCAAAAGATTTTGATTTGTATCCTTTGGTTGATACTTATTTCGAAGGCTTAGAAACCAAACGGTGTCAATCACCCATTTCGGGGAGAAACATTGAAAACATCGCTATTACTGGTGAAGGCACCATAAATGGTTCAGGTGAAGCATGGAGACCAGTTAAGAAATCAAAAGTACCCACCTCTTATTGGAAAAAAATAGTAGCTTCTGGAGGTGTTGTCAAAGATGGTGTTAATTGGTTCCCTTCAGAAAAATCATATAAAGGATCATTAATCAGTGATATGAATGTACCTCGCAAAAATCTTACAGAAGAAGAATGGCTTGAAATTAAAGATTTTCTTCGTCCTGTAATGGTTAGTTTCATTCAATGTAAAAATATATATCTTCAAGGGGTTTTATTTGAAAATTCTCCAAGTTGGAATATTCATCCTTGTATGTGTGAAAATGTTATTGTGGATAACATCATTGATCGCAATCCCAGTTTTGCACAAAATGGCGACGGAATTGATGTGGAATCCTGTAAAAATGTTATTATAGTGAATAGTTATTTTGATGTAGGGGATGATGCTATTTGTATTAAGTCAGGAAAAGACGAAGAAGGGCGTCGCAGAGGCATTCCTACCGAAAATTTAATTGTCCATAACTGCAAAGTTTTTAAGGCTCATGGTGGGTTTGTAGTTGGAAGTGAAATGTCAGGAGGAGTAAGAAATATTTCTGTCAGTTGCTGTCAGTTTTTGGGAACGGATGTAGGACTTCGCTTTAAAAGTACACGTGGACGTGGCGGAATAGTTGAAAACATTTATATCGATGGCATATATATGTTTGATATCGTAACCGACTCATTTTTGTTTGATTTATATTACGGTGGAAAATCTGCAACCGAAGCATTGGAAGAAGGAGATGAAAATCAAAAGGAACCTGAATCAATGCCTGTAACGGAAGAAACGCCTATTTTTCGGAATATTTTCGTAAAAAATATTGTTTCACGAAATGCTCGTAGAGCTATGTTTTTCAATGGCTTGCCAGAAATGAAGATCAACAATATCCATGTGGAAAATGCAATTATCACAGCCACTTACGGAGCAGAATTGAATAATTCAAAAGATATTATATTTAAAAATGTATATATTGAGCCAAACACTGGTCCAGCCCTTATTTTAAAACGTGTAGAAAATTTTAAGGCTGAAAATTTTACTTATCCCGAAAATCTTGAAAAACCAATTGAACTGAAAGGAGAGGAAAACGAAAATATAATTATTTCAAATGTTAAAATCAAATGAAGTTCAGGTTCTCAGCAATTACGATTCTTGGTGTTTTGATGTTGTTTTTTCTTGCTTCAGCACCTAAACCTGTCAAGGTTTTGATGGCAGGTGATTCTACAATGGCCGATAAGGTGCTGTATAAAACAGTTTTTGACAGTTTGACGGGAAAATCTTATGAAGAACCTTTTCTTGAGCGGGGATGGGGACAATTATTGCCCGAATTGCTCAACGATAAGGCTTTGGTGAAAAATTATGCCAGAAATGGCAGAAGTACCAGATCGTTTATAGAAGAAGGATTGTGGACAGAGTTATTGAACAATACCGAAAAAGGTGATTTTGTGATTATTCAATTTGGACACAATGACGAGTCTGTAGAAAAAACGGGTCGTTATACCAATCCGGCGCAATTCAGGCTGAATTTTGTGGCATTTGTTGCCGAAGTAAGATTGAAAGGTGCGACTCCTGTTCTTTGTACTCCGGTAGCCCGAAGAAATTTCGACAACACAGGTCGCCTTGTACCAACACACGGCAGTTACCCCGAAATTATACGCAGTGTTGCTCGAGATTATCGGGTTCCAATGATCGATTTAGAAAAACTCACTTCTGAATGGTTGCAACACGAAGGTGTAGAAGGTTCAAAAAAATATTTCCATAAAATAGCGCCGGGTATTAGTCGCCTGTATCCCAATGGATTGGATGACAATACTCATTTCAATGAAGCTGGAGCTCGAACGGTAGCCGAAATGTTTGTAAAAGAAGTTGCAACTCAAAAAATCAAAGGATTTGAGAAAATTTTTAAAAAATGAATTTTTAAAATAAGTTTATTTTTAATTTAAAAGACCGATTATCAATGAGAAAACTTTATTTGCTGGTAATATTTTCATTAACGTGCTTCAGTTTAACTCCAAAAGAATCAAAATATTACGTTCGAATGGCTGATTCGGAAATGAAACGTAATCCTGAAAGCTGGATGCTTGATTTTTCAAAAAAACTGAAATGGGATTATTGCAACGGGCTTGAATTGCAGGCTTTTCTAAAAGTCTGGGAAAAGACCGGCGATGAAAAATATTTTCAGTATGCCAAAAGTTATGCCGATACCATTATTGAGGAAAATGGACAAATAAAAGGGTACAAACTTGAAGAATACAATTTGGATCGAATTAACTCTGGCAAATTCCTTTTCACTTTATATGAAAACACTAAAGATGAAAAATACAAAAAAGCTATTGAATTACTTCGTAGCCAGATAAACACGCAGCCTCGCACCAGCGAAGGCGGTTTTTGGCACAAAAAGATTTATCCGCATCAAATGTGGCTGGATGGTATTTATATGGCTTCACCTTTTTTGGCTGAATATGCTTACCGGTTTAATGAACCGGCATTATTTGACGAAGTAGCTTTTCAAATTCTGCTCATTGCTAAACATTGTTATGATCCTGCCACCGGGCTGTATTATCACGGTTGGGATGAGAGTCGCCAACAAAAATGGGCTGACCCTGTGAAAGGAACTTCACCCAATTTCTGGAGCAGAAGCATGGGCTGGTATGCAATGGCAATAGTGGATGTGCTGGATTTCTTACCTGAAAATCATCCAAAACGACCCGAAATAATTAAAGTTTTGACTGATTTGTGCTACTCGCTCGACAAATATCGTGATCCGAAAACAGGAATGTGGTTTCAGGTTACGGATAAAATCAATGAAAAGGGAAATTATGTCGAATCGAGCGGTTCTGCCATGTTTATTTATACTTGGGTAAAAGGAGCGCAAAAAGGTTATTTGCCCAAAGAATTTCTCAAGAAAGGTAAAAAAGCCTACAAGCAATTTGTAAAAACTTTTATTGTCGAAAATTCTGATGGAACTATTTCATTGAAAAATGCCTGTGCTGTAGCCGGTTTGGGTGGCGAAAAAAATTATCGCGACGGCAGTTATGAATATTACATTTCCGAACCCATCAGGGACAATGACCCGAAAGCGGTTGCCCCTTTTATAATGGTGAGTGTATTGCTGAATAAATAAAGAGACATACCTTATCAATAAATTTTAAAAAAATACCAATGAAAAAAATATTTTACTTTCTGCTATTATTCTTCTTTGTAGGTTTTTCAATTATAAAGGCTCAAACCAAAATAGATGTTTGGGATTTTGGTGCGGCACAATTCGATCCTACTATTTACAACAACATGTTGGATGAAGCAACAATTAATAGTTGGTATCCGGGCGTAACACCCGGAACCACAGGGAAAAATTTACCCAGCTCATTTACCGTCGGTATTTTAAGCTGGACCAGTACTTCTTCTACAAGCGACCGCTTGAGAACATCCAATACCAATCTTACGCATTACGATTCAAATGGTGTTCCGGTAACGGTAGCTTCAACTTCAGAAACTTTAACCGGATATCTTTATGTTAATGCCAGCGCTGCTACCGGAAGATATTTAAGCTTAAATTTAAACGAAGACGATGAGGTTACCATTTATGCCAAATCTCAAAATGGAACCGGGAAAATGACTTTTGAATATACGTCGGATAATTCTCAGAAAGACATCGTTTCTTTAACTTCATCACCGGAAATATATAAATTTGTAGCAAAGAAAGCGGGGGTATATAAAATTTATGATTCCGTTGATAAACCATTTTATTACAGAATTTTGAGAAAACCTGCCACGTATGTTTCCGTCAGTGGTACGTTTGATTTGACCAACGCTTCGGATATACCTTCAGGATACACGATTAATTTTACCAATGCTGCCGGAAAGGTTTGGTCAGTAGCTCCTGATGCTTCTAACAACTATTCCATAAATCTGCCTGCAGGATACACTTATTCTTTAAGTCTCAGTAATGCCAACGGCTATATTATATCCAATTCCGACCCTTTGTCGGTGAGTGGAAATACAACTTATAATCCTGTTATCTTAAAAGTTACACTTTACACATTAAGTGGGAATATTACTGGATTGCCTTCCGAAAAACTGGCGAAATTAGGATTAATTTTTACTCCTTCTGATACCAGAATTTATGTCCCCAAACCTGTAGTGAATGCTTCTGCCGGGACTTATTCTGTTCAGTTGGAAGCAAATTGCGATTATACGATTTCTGCTACAGGTGTAAATGATTATTATATCTCCAACAATAATGTAAATATCTCTTCAGATATTAATACCGATATTGTATTTGTAGCTAAGCCGGTTTATACTGTTTTGTTAAATATTAACGGTTTAGACGCTACGCAACTTTCCAAACTTTCTGTTACTTTCTCCAACCTGAATGAATCGGGTTATGTTTATTCTTTCACCGATTTGAATAATATTCAGTTGCGTGATGGAGTCTATTCCATTTCGTGCAGTGGTTTGGACGAATATCCTGTACAATTGGGACTTACGTCAAACTTAAAAGTAAATGGGACCGAAACTTCAAAAGATTTATCGTTTATTCCCGTTACGGATTGGTCTTTTGATGATGCCACCATTACAAGTGGTGTTACAACGGCTTATAAAGGAATGTTGTTTACCGGTTCGGTTTACAATGAAAAATCGAAGGGACATTTGGTACTCACAGGTAATGCAACGGCTAAAGTTCCTGTTTCACCCGGTGAAAAAATGATAGTTTATTACTATTATTCTGCCAAGTTCACTGTGGATGGAGGAAGTGAAATTTCTACCAACAGCGGAAGTACCAACCGCATTGAATCGCACGAATTTGTTTATGCGGAATCTACTCCCGGTTACATGACCATTGCTAATGTTACAGGAACGACCACCTATTTAACTGAAATTAAAATGGTAAAATCTGTAACCTACAAGCCAATAATAACGGTTGGAACCGATAAGGAATATCAGAGTATCAATGACGCATTAGCTGCCGTTCGTTGTATGACGCGTGAAAATACAGATACTGTAAAAATAATGATAGATCCCGGAAATTACGAAGAAATGTTGGTGATTGATATTCCAAACGTTACTTTGGTTAATGCTTCTACAACACCAAGTATTGCTCTTTTAAACAAAGGTGTGGATATTGATGAAAATGCTGTGAGAATTACTTCGTATTATGGACACGGATACAATTATTTCAGCATGGGCACCGACCAAAAATGGAATGCAGATGTTCTGAGAGTCAATAAGGAAAATGGTTATACAACTTATTCAAATACCGGAAGTGGCACAACTAACGGTTCTTACTGGAATGCAACAGTGGTAGTCTCAGCTTCCGGTTTCAGAGCTGACAATATAATTTTTGAAAATTCTTTTAATCAATATATTTCAAGAAAAGAATCGGAAGATGTAGTTCAGGAATGGTCAACCGGAGGAAAGGGTACCCGTCCTACAACTTACGGGAGTACGGATGTACAGAATAAGAACTTTGTAGAAAGAGCTGCAGCTATTGCATTTACGGCAAGTGCCGATAGGGCAATTTTAAACAAATGTCGAGTTGTTGGTCGTCAGGATTCATTTTATGGAGCTGAAGGCGCCAGAATTGCTGTTTATAAGGGCGTACTTATGGGTGCCACCGATTACTTGTTTGGAGGGATGACATTGACTTGCTACCAAACCGATTTAGCAATGAATACAAGTGAAGCAAGCTCGGATGTTGCTTACATTACAGCTGCACAACAAAATTCTGCTCGCGGATTTTTAATGTATGAATGCAATATAACTTCGGCGATTCCTTCTGTGGAGACAGCTTCACTTTATCGCTCCAAACCCGGATACTTTGGCCGTCCGTGGCAACCAACTACCAGCGAAGTGGTATTTTACTCTACAACCATTGAAACTACAAATAATCCGAGTTTTGACGGGCAATCCTTGATTGTCCCGGCCGGATGGAATAATTCTTTGGGTGGAACTTCCGATAAGGTTTACGAGTACAACACCATAGAAAAATCTGGAGTTGATAATTCTGCTTCTCGCGTTTCTTGGTCAAAAGTGCTTACAGAACCGGTTTTAAGCGACGGAACAGAAATTACTACTTTCAATTTTACAAAAGGAACTGATAATTGGGATCCAATAAACACTTTAAAATCTAATGATATTAATGCAAGTGTTTCACTGCAAAAGAAAGATGATTTTGTTCGGATATTTTCAGTTGGGAGCAAAGTCTTTATTTCAAATGTAAAAAATCCTTCCAAAATAAAAATTTATTCCGTAAATGGCTCTTTATCTTTTGTTAAGGAAATATCCGGAGATGATGAAATTTCATTGGATAAAGGATTGTGGATTGTAAATGTGGTGAATAACGAAAGCATTAAAACAGCAAAAGTTTTAATAAAATAAAATGATGAGGAAAAATAGAATTTTAACAATTTTGTGTGTTTTAGTTTCAAACATTTTTTTGTTACAGATATTTGCCCAAATCCTGGCTTTTCCCGGTGCTGAAGGCGACGGCATGTACACTACCGGCGGACGCGGAGGAAAAATTCTTTATGTAACCAAACTCACCGATGACGGGACAACGGGCACATTGCGCTGGGCTATTAATCAGTCGGGTGCAAGAATCATTATGTTCAAAGTCGCCGGAATTATTCCGCTTACTTCCGAACTCAGGATAAAAAACGGGAATCTGACCATTGCCGGCCAAAGTGCTCCAGGTGATGGAATTTGTCTGAAAAATTATCCGGTGGTAATACAGGCAAGTAACGTGATTATTCGTTTTATACGTTTTCGAATGGGCGATGAAGCGGCCGCAGGAAACACTTCTTACAGTTGGGATGGAGCCGATGCCATTTGGGGGCGTAATCAAAGCAATATCATTATTGATCATTGTTCCATGAGTTGGAGTATTGATGAATGTTCATCTTTTTACGATAACAAGAACTTCACACTTCAATGGTGTGTAATAGCTGAAAGTCTGAGAAAATCTGTTCACGGAAAAGGTACACATGGTTATGCTGGAATTTGGGGCGGGGCGCCTGCTACTTTTCATCATAATTTATTGGCTTTTCACGATAGCAGGAATCCACGTTTTTGTGGAAGCAGATTTTCAAATAGTCCATCAACTGAAAGAGTTAATTTTACAAATAATGTCATTTACAATTGGGGAAGCAATTCCGGCTATGGAGGTGAAGGAGGCTATTATAACATGATGAATAATTATTACCGCTCCGGCATAGCCCGAAGTAGCGGTTCTACAAGTTATAGAATTTTCAGTCCAAATGCTGATGACGGAACGAATAGCCAACCAAAAGGCGTTTGGGGACATTTCCATTTAAGCGGAAACATTATGATCAATACACCCAGTGTTACCGATAATAACTGGTTGGGATTTCAACCTGTTGGAACTTATTCCGATACGATTAAATCAGAGGTTCCTTTTGATTTTCCGCCTTATCTGAGACTGCAACGTGCCGACAGTGCTTATTTGAGCGTAACGGGTTTTGCTGGTGCCAGTTTAAAGCGCGATGCAGTGGATACACGAATAATTGATAATGTGCTGAATGGAACTGTTACGGTTACACAAGGAAGTAATGGAAGCACCGGTGGTTTTATTGATTCTCAGGCAGATGTTGGTGGTTGGCCCGAATATACTTATGATCCGGCAACTGTTCCAACGGATACCGATGGCGATGGCATGCCTGACGATTGGGAAACGGCAAAGGGCTTGAATCCAAATGATGCTTCAGATGGAAGTACAAAAACGATTGACGGACAATACACTAATGTTGAAGTTTATTTGAACGAATTGGCTGCACCAGTCGTAAATCGACAATATTTGGATGCAAATACTGCTGTAAATGAAGTATATGCAAATTCTTCTTTGCGCATTTATCCCAATCCTTTCAAATCGGGAAATTTGAATATCAAAGCTGCTGAAAAAATCAATAAAGTTGAATTCTATACCTTGAGCGGTGCAAAAATTTTAGAAAAGGAAATGAATGGAACAGAAATTTCATTCACCATGCAGCAGCTAAATGCCGGAATTTATATTGTAAAAGTTAAAATGGAAGACGGAATAATTCTTCCAACACTTTTGATAGTTGAACCATAATATTTTTCAAAATGAAAATCTTTAAAGAATTGGTTTTTGTGTGTTGTCTTTTTACGGTTGGTATTTCTGCTTCCGCTCAGATACCGGCCTTTCCCGGAGCTTGTGGAGGCGGAGTATTTGCTTCCGGTGGACGGGGAGGAAAAGTGCTTTTTGTAACTTCGCTTGCCGACGATAATTCGGAAGGTACGCTGCGTTGGGCAGTGAATCAAAAAGAACCAAGAACCATTCTTTTTAAGGTTTCGGGAATCATTCCGTTGACAAAAACATTAACCATCAAAGAACCCAATTTGACAATAGCCGGACAAAGTGCACCCGGCGACGGGATTTGTATTAAAAATCATGATGTATTTATTTCAGCCGATAATGTGATTATTCGTTTTATACGTTTTCGACTTGGTAATGAATTGATACACAATGAAAGTGATGCTGTTGGCGGAAGAAATTGTAAAAATGTGATAATAGACCATTGTTCCATGAGTTGGAGCATTGATGAGTGTGCTTCTTTTTACACAAACGAAGATTTCACCTTGCAATGGTGCATTGTTTCAGAATCCTTGAATAATGCAGGTCATGCAAAAGGTCCACATGGATACGGCGGAATTTGGGGTGGAAAAAATGCCAGTTTTCATCACAATCTGATTGCGCATAACTTAAGTCGCAATCCACGATTTAACGGTTGGAGACGGGAAGGATTGAAATACAATACTTCCATTGATGAAGAACGCGTCGATTTCAGAAATAATGTGATTTACGACTGGGGCGACAATAGTTCTTATGGTGGCGAAAACGGAAAATACAACATTGTTGGAAATTATTTCAAATATGGACCTGCCACCAAACCATCGGTCAGATTCAGAATTACGCATGTGGATATGGATAGTCACCCTGAAATGGTTTCTCCCGGCTATGGACAATATTTTATTGATAAGAATTTTGTGTATGGTTGCCCAGAATGTAAAAAAGACAACTGGGAATGTGTGTCTTATGCCGAAGGTGTTGACAAACAGCTTTGTAAGGCAACACATCCTTTTGAATGTACGCCTATTATTGAACAATCTGCGGAGGTTGCTTTCAAAAAAGTATTGCAATTTGCAGGAGCTTCATTCAGAAGAGATGCTGTGGATAAACGAATTGTGAAAGAAACGCAGAAAGGAAAAGCAACTTATAAAGGTTCGATTAATGGCAGACCCGGTATTATCGATTCTCAAAATGATGTGGGTGGCTGGCCTGTTTATCGTTCTACAGAGCCCTATCCTGACACCAATCAAGATGGGATTCCTGATGGATGGCTCGAAAAAAATTATCCCGGCAAATTTGCTACCGATATAAACGAAGAAGGTTATACTTATTTGGAAGTTTATTTGAACAGTTTGGTTGAAAAAATCACCAAATCGGAATATACCAATGCTTTGTCCAATAAATAAATTGTGGATAAAAATGAAAAAGTTTTTTCCAATATTGTTGATTTTTTTCATTGGTTTTTCTGGATGCTCCCATGCCGAGAAGACTATTGTGGTGGACGGAAACGGCACAGGCGATTTTAGAAACATTCAGCAAGCCATTGATTCTGTTCGGGCTTTTAATCCGGATGGCTGGGTTACCATTTACATAAAAAACGGATTTTACAAGGAGAAAATCGAAATACCGACTCATATTTGCAACATTCACTTGATTGGGGAAGACAGAGACAAAACTATTATCAGTTTTGACGACCATGCAAAAATCAACAACATGGGAACGTTTAAAACCTATACGCTAAAAATTTGCGGCAACGATATGCTGGTTGAAAATCTGACGGTTGAAAATGCGGCTGCACCTGTAGCACAAGCGGTAGCATTGCATGTGGAAGGAGACAGAATCGTTTTTCTGAATTGCCGTTTTTTGGGAAATCAGGATACTGTTTATGCCGGACGCGAAAATTCACGTCAGTATTTTGAAAACTGTTATATTGAAGGAACAACTGATTTTATTTTTGGACCGGCTACTTGTTGGTTTGAGAAATGTCAGATTTACTGCAAGCGAAATTCCTACCTTACAGCAGCCAGTACACCACAGAATATCCCTTACGGATTTATTTTTAACAATTGTACCGTTTCACTTGCCGATTCGGTTAAGGCTGTTTATCTGGGACGTCCGTGGCGACCTTATGCCATGACTGTTTTTATGAATTGTTATTTACCCAAAGGAATTGTCCCTGCCAGTTGGCACAACTGGAAAAATCCGGAAAATGAAAAAACAGCCAGGTATTACGAATACAACAATTCCGGCGAAGGAAGCAGAACTGACTTACGCGTAAAATGGGCAAAAATATTGACCTCAAAAGAAGCTCAGAATTTTACAGTTGAAAAAGTATTAAGTGGTTATGATAATTGGAATCCACTTGAATTTGTGAAAGTGTTACGAAAATGTTGTAAAAAATAATTTTTTACACACTTTTGGGGACACTACCAAATGATTCAAGTCTATTTTGTTCGCTAACAGAACCAATTCATGGTTTATATCAATAAAGTCTTCCAACATGGGACGAAATA
>Ga0179953_1157494_pt1 | contig 13317 bp, 15 predicted proteins | sample AD_JPNMR2_sludge_FD_136014 | JGI IMG/M metagenome (GOLD analysis project Ga0179953, IMG submission 136014) | Metatranscriptome of active sludge microbial communities of municipal wastewater-treating anaerobic digesters from Japan -... | ecosystem: Engineered > Bioreactor > Anaerobic > Digestate...
AAAAAAAAAAGATACCAAAAAAAAAACATAGATATTTATTTATAAAATAAAATCCAGAGAAATGCTCTATTGTATAGCATTCAATACTATAGTCTAAAGACAATTTACGCTCTATAAAAAACATAATTAAAAAAATACCCACAAGGCTAAAACAATATGTAACAAAGAAAAACACTATATCCAGCACAGCTACTTCAGTAGCGTCAAAGAAACCATATAATAAATACCCAACAGTTGAAATAGAACTGTATGCTAACAGTCTCTTGATTTGAATTTGATACATCCCGCCTAATCCTCCTAAAAGTAAGCATACTACTACAAAATAATACTGCCCAGCTGGAATAAATAATAACTCCGTTACTGTAAGTGTAAAAAAAATATTCATAAATACACAAAATGTGGATATATAAGAAATACACGCAAGTATTAAGGTTGTGCTAGTTGGAGCACCATGATAAATATCCGAAACCCAGAAATGAAAAGGAACACAATATAATTTAAACAATAAGCCAAAAATTAAAAAAGAAAAACCTATTTCTATATATGCATGTTCACTTGAAAGATCCATCCCCACCAACAATACTTGAAGATCTACTAAATGTAGTGAACCAGAATAACAATATAATAAGACAATCCCAAATAGCATTACCGTTGAAGAAAAAGAGCTTAAAATAAAATATTTTAATCCAGATTCAATGCTATTACCGTTGTTTCTATAAAACGCAGTAAGAATGTAAAGACTAATATTTTGTAGTTCAAAAAATAAATAAATGAGCACTAATAAATAAGTTTGCATTAGTAATATACTACTAAATAAAATCATTAAAAATAAAAAACTATATTCAAACATGGAGAAACTATGGTTATTAAAATATGCTTTACTAATTGGAAATATAAACAGCGAAATAAATAATAAGACAATAGAGAAAAACATAGAAAAACTATCTTTAGTAAACATATAAAATGTTCCATATAATGGAGTATTAATTTCTAAACAAACACAACATAAACAAATGCATGATACTAAATAATAGTACGTTTCGGAAGAAGGTAAATATTTACCCTCATATAGAGAATAATAGCTAATCCCATAGCAAAAAAGTAACATAACACAAATAAACATACAAACTTCTGGCAACATTAAATAAATACAGGACATCATTTCTTTATAGAACAAAATAAGATAAGATAGCATTATATATATACTCTATTAATATATTAGGGAACAATCCTAAAATAATAAGATGTGCGACTATTGGAAAAATTATCGCAATTTCCCTATAATTTAAATCACTTACAAAATGTAAAGAAGGAATACCAAAAAAAAGCTTATTATACATCCATACACTATATACACTACCAATAAAGATACTAAAAGCAACTATACTAATTAAAAAAAGATTAACATTAATTGAAAGTCCTATTAAAATTAACGTTTCCCCTACAAACCCGCTAGTAAGCGGAAAACCTATATTAGCTAATATAAACAAAAAAAAAAGAGTACTAAAAAGAGGCATCACACAAGTTAAACCAGTATAATATTTAATTATTTTTGTTCCGTACCGTTCGTACAACATCCCTATAAGAAAAAATAAGCCACCAGACACTATACCATGACTAAACATTAAAAAAATACTACCACACATAGAAAAAATACTACTCCCACACAAACCAATAAGAGAAATATTCATATGTGCAATAGAGGAATAAGCAATGATCTTTTTAATATCCGATTGACTTATTGCAGTAAGACTAGAATATAAAACCGAAAAAATAACAAACACAAGCACAATCGGAGATAAGTAGTAAAAAGAAAATGGAAAAATTGGTAACAATATACGTAAAAAGCCATAAACACCAATTTTTAGAATAACTCCTGCTAACAGCACGGAAAGTTCAGTAGGGGCTTCTACATGTGCTTCAGGCAACCAGTTATGCAATGGGATAATTGGTATTTTCGCAAAAAAAGATATAATAAACATACCACACAAAAAATATTCAGTATCTCCACTCTCTAAAGAACAGGTAATAAGAAATAAATCAAACGTTCCTGTTCTACTATACACGTAAATAATCCCCGTCAATAAGGCTAAAGATCCTAAAAATGTGTAAAAGAATAACAAAAAAGAAGCATGTACCTTTCTAATTCTTACAGCACGCATACCAAACATTAAAAAAAAAGGGAAAAGCAAACACTCAAAAAGGAAAAAGAATAACAATATATTTGCAGTCATAAAAAAAAAAAGTAAGGAAAGACCTGAACAAAGTAGCAAAAAAGAATATTCCGCTCTAACATGTAAGGAATACTGCCAATTATATAATATGCAAAGTGGTACTAATAATAATGTTAAATATATAAAAGGGAATGAGATACCATCTAGACCAAAAGAAAAACAACCATTAAACCAATAAAAAAGAAAGCTCTCGTTATAAAATGCAGAGAACAAATCAAATAAAACTATCTCTACATTAAAAATAAAAAAGAATGCCGCAGCAATACAAAAGCTAAAATAATGCACGCACATTATTATTTAAAAGTTAAAACAAAAGCAAGAGCCATATAGAGACAACTAATAAAAAAAAGCCAGCATAATGATAAATAATACCTGTTTTTATATTAAGATAACGATACATTGCTTGCTTAAGAAATAACGCAATCCCGTATCCAGTAAAAACTTCTAAAAAGCCGCGTTCCATTATTAAAAATATATAGCGCTTCAAAAAAAATAATACTACATTACAAAAAACAATCATTGCATTATGAAAAAATGGATATTTCTTAGAAATTATAAAATAAATAGATCTATAAGAAATACATCTCTTCAAACGATAAATATACATTATTCTAGATAAGAATAAGAAAGAAATTAAAGAATAGCATAAGAAGTACATTGAAAGAACAAAAAGTATTCCACTAGTAATTTTATTAAATTCAGAATAACTGCGCACACAAAATAATTTAGTAAACCAAGACCCATCTTTTATCCAAAAAAATAATGGGTCAAAACTTGGAATTAGTAAATGCCAAATATTAACATGCCCAGGAAAAGCTACTGCACTACCACTAACTTCCTCTTGAAGCTCTCTCAAAAAAAATGACATACCAACATCAAAAGAAGTAACAATAAAAAAACTACCTCCCTTTAAACAATTGTACGTAGGACTGACATTAGATAACACACTAGGATAAAATCCGTCTATCCACATAAGAAAAAAAGCTCTTTATATAAAATAAGTACCAATCTAAATACTCATTTACAGAAGCGCACAACACATTAAAATCAGCTAGTCCAGTCAAAAAAAAATCATACAACGGGTAAGTATAACAAATGCTATTTTGCCAAAAATTAGTACCTTCACCAATCATAAAATCTTTAAAAACATAACCAAACACAATACTAAAAAAAGATAACAATACTAAAGGGAACAATAGAAAATACCCTGAATAATGCAATTTAGATATGCGCCATTTAAAACCATTATATTTCCATAAAAAGATATTAAATAGTAAGCGAATACTATATATAATACTAAAGAATAAAGCAAAACACGCAACAATCTGACACATAGCTGCAAGATCATAAAAGAAAATTGTTTTGTAAGTATATGACGATTCGAGGAGAGCTTCTTTTGTAACAAAACCAGATAAAAAGGGAAATCCGATTAAGGAAAACGACCCAATTAAAAAAAATACATATCCTGAAGGTAATAATTTAAGTATTCCGCCTAATTTTCTAAAATCTTGTTCTCCGGCACAAAAATGAATAATATAACCTGCTGTTAAAAACAATAATGCTTTAAAAAAAGCATGACCAATTAGATGAAACATTGCATAAGAATAATTTGAAAAACCACATGCCATCAACATATATCCCAACTGACTACACGTAGAATATGCTACGACTCGTTTAATATCAAATAAAAATATGCCAATAGACGAACCAAAAAAAACAGTAATTGAGCCTAATACCATACAAAAAATTAAAATTTGTGAACTCTTTTCTAAGATAAAGGAAAAACGAACTAATAAAAAAATACCTGCAGTAACCATCGTAGCAGCATGTATTAAAGACGACACAGGTGTAGGCCCTTCCATAGCTTCTGGCAACCAAACATGAAGACCAACCTGTGCTGATTTTGCCACTGCACCTACTAATAATAAATACCCTATTATCGTTAATAAATCCACCTGCGTATCACTATAAAAAAATAAACCAAACAAAATGGGCACATCACATGTCTTAGAAGTTGTAAAGAGTATCCCCAAAGAAACAAGAACAGCAACATCCCCAATTTTATTAACAAATACAGCCAACAACGCAGATTTATTCGCAGAGATTCGTGTAAACCAAAAATTTATCAATAAGTAAGAGCAAATACCAACACCTTCCCATCCAATAAATAATTGAATAATATTTCCTGATGTTACAAGAAATATCATAAAAAAAGTGAAAAGAATCAAATAAGAAAAAAAACGAATAATATGAGGATCCTCACACATATATTCAACAGAATAGGCAACAACACACAATGACACAATACTTATAATTAACAACATACTAGCAGATAAAGAATCAAAAAAAAAACACCACGTAATCCGAAGTAGATCAAAATAAACCCACGACCACAAAGAAACTGCACAAATACTTTTATTTAAAGCAACTTCAAAAAAAACAACATAAGAAAGAAAGACACCTAATATACCAGCAAAACAAACCACCAGAACAGCACCGCGATAGCCTAAAACCTTCCCAAAAAGTATAAGTAAAAAAAAAAGTAATAATATATACATAAAGTAGTAAAAGGTACACTAAAAGAACACAAGTAATTTTCTAAACTAACTATACCGATAACCATGATAATAGCACACTACTAAAGCTAAGCCAATTGCAGACTCAGACGCTCCAACCGTCAATATAAACAAAGTAAATAATTGACCGACCAACTCATCCAAAAATAAAGATGCAAAAACACATAATACACTAACAGAAAGTAGCATCAATTCTAAAGACATGATAACAATCATAATATTAGTTCGACTCAAGAAAACGCCACAAATACCTACTAAAAAAATAGCCATAGAAATACTATAATATATAACCACTTACCTATATCCAAGTTCAGAAAGAATGTTAAAACGTAACTCTGTCTCCCAAACATCCCCATTATACAACAATTTCTCCTTATCATATAAAAGCTCTTCATGTGTTTCTGTAGAATATTCAAAATTAGGCCCCTCTACAATAGCATCTACTGGACATGCTTCCTGACAAAAGCCACAGTAAATACATTTAGTCATATCTAAATCATACACTATAGCCCGACGACGCTCACGTTGTTTTCCATTAGAAACAGAAATTATTTTACAAGATTCTATAGTAATTGCTAGAGCAGGACAAATAACTTCACATAACTTACAAGCAATACATCTTTCTTCACCTGTTGTATAACGCCTAAGAGCATGTTCCCCTCTAAAACGAGTACTAATGGGACCTTTTTCAAAAGGATATCCAAATGTTACCTTTTGCATAAAAAAATTTTTATGCATTATGAGCAATGCCTTCAATATATCAAACACTAAAAAATACACGCTCCTATACAATGAAAAAACCATTATTAATACTTATATATGCATTATAAGGCAGTAGTTATACACATCCATCGAAAAACTACTACCTAATACATAGGAGTAAGAAGAGTCGAACCTCTGATCCCTGTCTTTTAAAACACAGTGCTTTACCACTAAGCTATACTCCATGTGTTTTAAAAAGACACAGATCTAAGGAGCACCTCTTCCTCGGTTCTAAATAGTATTATTATAGGAAACACAATACAACAATTACTTAAATGAATCCACGTACACAGTAATCCAAATTCTAATACTGGATAAACAGGTGGAAGACTGCCAATTATGCCTAAAAAAAAAAAATTACATTCAACCATATATAAAAAATACAAAAAAAGACTATTTCTATATTTTACAGAAAAAAAACTCTTAAGCAACGGGTGTAAACAAAAAGAAACAATAGAAAGCACCGCTAAGATAATACCGTACGTTTTACTAAGGATCGAGCGCAAGATACCATAATATGGTAAAAAATACCATTCTGGAACAATATGACTTGGTGTGATTAATGGATTAGCAGGATTATAATTATCTGGATGATTAAAATATTCTGGATAAAAAAAGCAAAAAGCACAAAAAACCATCAGTGCGCCAACACAAACTAACAAATCTTTAACGATATAATAAGGAAAAAACCATGTCACCTTATTGATATTAGCAAATAATTCAGAACTAATACCAATTTCATTAGAAGATCCAGGTTGATGTAACAAATAAATATGCAGAAGCACAAATATAAAAACGATAAAAGGCAATACGTAATGTAACACAAAAAACCGTGTCAGCGTTGCATTATTAATAGAATATCCTCCCCACAACCAATAAAGTAAATCTGTTCCAAAAAAAGGAAGAACTGTTACTAAATTAGTTATCACTGTAGCTGCCCAGTAACTCATTTGCCCCCACGGAAGCACATACCCCAAAAATGCTGAAGCAATTAATAAAAAATAGACCACTACACCAATACACCAAATTAAACCCCTAGAACTATAATATGTTTGGTAATATAATCCACGTAGCAAATGTAAGTACACAAAGAAAAAAAAAAAAGAAGCCCCGTTAGAATGCGCTGCACGTAAAAACCACCCATAGTTTATATCTCGAACTATATGTTCTACACTATCAAACGCAGTACCAATGTTCGCCTGATAATGAACCGCGAGGAGTATCCCTGTCCCCAATTGAATAGCAAGGAATAGAATAGCGATTATCCCATAGTTCCAAACATATTTCATATTTTTTGGACAGGGATAATCTCCAATAGATCCACATATAATTTTTGTCCAAAAATTATTATACAAAAACCCAAACATTCAAATTAGAAAAGTATACTTAAATATCCACAAAAAATAGTGATACAGTATCCAACTTTTAACATAATGAAAGAAGTCGCTTCATATAATAGTTGGCTTCCTCGACAACACTCATCTGACCAACCAAGTCAATAAATAATTTTGGAGTTTCAGAAGACAAATCGCTTACATACGCTTCCAATTCATTAAATGGTTCACTTTCTATAAAACTTGCAAAAACTGGCAGAGTCATAATAAAATCTACAGCATTCCCATCGAACAAAAAAGGCATTATTCTCTTATTAAACACAAAGCGAATATACGCAGAAATCCATCTTGCTGGAACTGTATCGATTAACCCACAGCATAACATAAAAATAGGAACTATGCTAGCTAGCGGAGCACGCGTATAATATGAAGTTTGGATAAAATATCTATCAATATTTCGTCCACGTATTAAGTACATCATAACAAAAGAATCTACCTCACCACCTAATCTATCGATACCCTCAAATCGTTTATACATAGAATATTGGCGCTTTAATAGTTTAGAAGAATATGCCATAGAAGGAACTTGTGCAGCAGCACCTACCCTACTCACCGATAGTTTTATATTAACAGCAGGCCGAATTCCTTTATTCATGATATCCTTGGATAAGAATATTTGACCGTCAGTAATAGAAATTACATTAGTAGGAATATATGCGGAAATATCCCCTGATTTTGTTTCTATTACTGGGAAAACTGTCAATGCTCCGCCTCCAAACACATTAGAAAGCTGCGCCGCGCGCTCTAATAATCTAGAATGTAAATAAAAAATATCTCCTGGATACGCCTCCCTTCCAGGGGGCCTTCTAAGAAGAAGCGACATTTGCCTATACGCTATTGCATGCTGCGTTAAGTCGTCATACACAATAATGGCTCCATATGCCTTCGCTCTAAACCATTCTCCCATAGCGCAAGCCGCATAAGGAGCCATATATTGTACAGCAGCCGGCGCATCACACCCTGCATATACTATACATGTATAATATAAAACATTAGCCCGAATTAAAAAATTTTTAATTCTGGCTACTTCGGCACGACGTTGCCCAACTGTTACATACAAGCACGGTACAAAATTCCTTGTATATTCTTCGTGGTCAATCTTCTTCTCAGACATACGCCATACAGTTATATTGTTTGTGCGGCGTTGATTGATAATCACCGTTAAAGATAAAGTTGTCTTTCCAACTCCTTTATCTCCAAGGATCAACTCCCTTTGTCCACGACCTACAGGAATTAATGTATCTATTGACGTAATTCCTGTATATACAGGAATTCTAACGGATTCCCTATCAGTGATACTTGGCGCCTTAGCACTGACTGGTATTACTACTAATCGTGTACAATGTACAGAAAAAGCATCCTCCGAATAATCTTCGACATTTAAGCACTCCCCCAAAATAGATACAGCCAATCCTAAAACGCCAAATCCAGCAATAGTCGTAAAAGATTGATATGTTCTATAAGCCATATCTCCTACTTTAGCACTCTTAAAATTACCAGAGAGTAATACTACTTTTACTCTACTCTGAGAGATATTCATTACTATACCTTTTAAATCGGATAAAACATTACAAAAAACTATGATCTCTCCTATAAAGCATTGCTCGAGTCCGGAGCAAGTAAAAATACCATCTTGTAGTACTTCTATACGACCCATCGTTCGTATAGATTCCTCCGGACTCATATGCTCAAAGACCAACCCATGCCATTACTGGACCCGTTACATTGGCGACCACCCAAAAGAATACGCCAAATGTCCATTGTCCAATAACAAAGAGGACAAAAAAATAACAACTAATAAGGCAGGCTAGTACACAAAAATACAATAACTGGTCGACGCAGTTATTTATTTTGTCTGAATATTGTAAAAGAGTCTTTGTAAAAAATTTTACAAAGACTCTTTTACAATACTTTACACTGTAAACTAAATATTGGGCCCCTTTCAAAAAAGAAATAATAAGAGCCAGAAAGACATAAGCAAAAACAGGAAAAAGCAAATACACAAACAAAATGGAACCTCCTAAAACAATGAGCACCGCGAGGAGTATCTCCATCATTCAACAACAATACTATCTCTCGCTGTACGATCCTTATATATATATACCGAAAAAGACCTAATTAATTGAATATACTGTGTATGTTGTATTTCCTGACCAACACATACAACATGTATATAAGAGATAACTAGATTAGATAAAAAAACATTTGCTACAGATACATATCGATACATATATATACTTTTTGCGAGTTGCATAAGGGACAACTCACAGCACCGCAAAAAAAAGTCATGTTGCTCATCCTCTCCCTCAACTACAATTACACGCAACAGTCGGCTACTTACATACAGAAATAAAAAAATTATGGGAAAGGAATACACCAGTATTTCATTACAAATCACCGCAAAGAATGGAGTTGCGCCAATTATTAAAACACTAATTGTTCTAGTAATGCTCCCACGTTTTAAAAAGCCAACGAGTATCCGTAAAACAGAATTGAATATGTACCTTACTAGTTTAAATAAGAAAAAAAAATCTAGCATTACAGACTACCAAAGTCTTCGCTACCAGAAAGAACTTGGTATAGCTCTTTTTCAGTTAATCCATAAAACAGAAGATTTTTATGAACTGCTGTATAATAGCTGGAATATACAGCAGTAAAACAGTCTGCTCCATATTTGATAAAAAAAAATAAATGCATATGAAGAGCATAATCATACGCCTCTTCACTAAGTTCACTCAGCAAACAAAAAGTTAAATAATTATTATATTTGCTAAAAAAACTCAAAAAAGGTAAAATTATTCTTAAAAAAAGAACAAATCCAAGAACAAAAAAGAAGCTTATAAGCACACTATCATAAAAAACGGCTATATTCAGTTGTGGCATTCTAACCATACAAAAAGTAACCACGTTACCAATTAGCTTTGAAAACCCCAACAAGGGCTCCACCAGAAGATAATTTTTTATAAATATGCCTCCCTAGATGTATTCTCTTTATTATTGCACGTGCTCGACCTGTAAATAAACAACGATTTCGTATAGTAATAAAAGAAACCTGCTTTTTTTTTTTAATATATTTACCATAAAACATATTTAAATCCATCGTATAAAAGGAACAATCCCGAAATAAACTTTTTAATACAACTGTTCCGAATTCCTGCTCGGCACACGTATTAAGTTTCCTAATATGTTTATAAATAGATTGTATTACTGCCATATCCTACACTATGGGATAACCCTGATGACTCAATATGACCTTCTGTAGATATATATTTTGGGTAACAAAACCAAAAGAAATATCAAATCCATAGAAAGACATATCATATAAAGAAAAAAAGGGTTTTGCATCCAAGCCAATATCAAATAAAAAAAGGAGTTTATTAAACCCAGTTTTAATAAAATAATTGTTAAGCTCTGAAAAAAACAATGGCCCGACAAAAAACAATTCATAAGAAATACGAATTAATGAATATTGTAAAAACAAATGAACAACCTCCATCGCAAAATAGCGGCTTAATAAAGAAGTACCACCAACAACTTGACTTACCCGCATCTTAGATGAAAAAGTCGAATACCGCTTCATCTTGGTAGGTACAAATCGTGTAGACAAAAGCTGATCCAGCAAGACACGTGCACCATAAAAAGTTGAACTATGTAAACGTTTGTCAACATAAAACGACAAACTAAACCGACTAACTCTAAACATAGAGAGGCGCGGAGGCAACAGAATATATAAAAATTTGTTTACTAAATGCACATCAGAAACATAACTAACATAATCCATTCCTAAATAACACTATGCGCTAACGTAAGCAACTTTAAAAATTTTTTACCCCTCAATTCATGAGGTGCGACGCCGAAGAACCTGGATGCTGCAGGTCCACCGCGATTATCTAACACAATTACAGTATTTATCAAAAAATGTACTGTAACGCCACTTTTACGAAGCATCCTTTTACGCTGTCTAACTAACAGCCCTTTCCTGACATCATGCCGTTTTATTTTTCTGCGGGCTCTCGCTTTTTTTACAGACAGTACAAGAACATCTCCGGTTCTTGCAAGATTAGTTGAATTACCTAATATTTTTATGCACTGTACGACGAGCGCGCCAGAATTATCTCCTACGAATAATTTCGTTCCTACAGATACCATCCGCACGATTATACATACGTACACCAAGCAACGGAAACTTATGGTGCAGCTTACGCGCTAAAAAGCGTATTCTAATAACATTAACCCTTTTACCAATTAATTCATACAGAGGATCCCCAACATTTACACGACAAAACAACTGCTTTATCTTACCTTTTCCCTTCCCCATTCGTGATTGTTTAGATTTTTGAGTATACGGTAAAGATACCCGCACTCTAACATAAACCTTACCTCTACGACCCTTTATCTTTCGAGAAAGTATTCTACGCATTGTTTCTATGTGGTTTGCCTTAAGAAAGCATGCTTTCGTACTTACTAATAATAAACTTTTTGAATCAAACAAATAGCGGTTTTTATTGTTTATCATATAGTTATAAAGATAATGTCGCGGACGTTTTAAACGAACATTTAACATTAAACATAATATTTATTCGCCCTATACCTATACTTATAACTAATAGTACTAAAGCAAAGCCACACCCTTACTCCAACTGTAGCAATAGGAACATGAATATTAGAAGAAAAATAATCAATATCTATTTCAATCTCCTGCAAAGGCATTTCACGTGTTAACCTTTGATTTCTTACCCATAGATGATAAGGATGACGTTGTTTTCGACGACCTTTTTTATAAGAACCTGAGCATAAAATACGTATACCTGATAATGGATACTTCTTAGTAAGCACACCACTATCAATCCAAGTCGTATATCTTAACGTATTTGTTATACGATATTCAATTCTCTGCCAATACCGAATATTAGAAAAAAGACGATATACCCTAACACGTCTATTAAGATAATAAACAAGATAATCACAAAGTAACTTAGCGTCTTTTATTGGGGGAAAACGAGACCTAATTGGCGGTCCTCTATGTCGAAAAAAAATTTTTTTTTTTCGACGAATACATGGTCTTTTATTCTTAGTTGTTCTAAAAAAAGAACAAATTCTTTTTTTAATGCTTCTACGCTTTAAAAAAAGATAAGCTCTTCTAAAAAGCAAAAAACGCCTCGCTATTCTAACATTTCGTAAAACACCAAGATGACATTTTTTTTTAGAGTACGTATAGTCTTTTTTAATTTACTTATCAAACGACGTCTATTAAAACGCTGAAGAGCAACTTTCCTAAAAATTTTCCCAGTAAGGGCTCCTTTCCTAAAACGTCTACAAAAAAAAGCTCCTTTCCTAAGAACTTTACCAACATTAGCTCCCTTCTTATATTCCCTAAATTTCATAAATTTATTAAAGCGTCTACCAGGAATAACTACTTTATAAAGCGATTGAATGTGTTGGGTCATACGTAACATCCTGAAATATCTCTTTCTATTTTTAGTTCGATTTAGATAATCTTTTAACACATTGTGTGCCCAAAAGCGTTTTTTAGGTCTTTCTAAATAAATACGCGGAAAAAAGAAAACAGAAGATTGTACATATTCCGAGAGCGTCACTTCAACACTTTGTATTAATTTATCAAGCGACATCCTGAGCCATTTAAGAGACAACAAAGAATGTACCCAAATAGTCATAAAACGAATCTTTCGTAAGCTCTGTTTTAATGGAAAAGCCTTTTTAGTTTCACGAATTGAACGTTTTTTAACATCTCGCAAAAGATAAAATTTATTTTTTAAAAATTGTCTACAATAAAAAGAAACACGAAGTTTATTAAAAAGCCATAACAAATACCGAACATGTGTTATCTCCTGAATATTTTTATAGTACCCATAAATAAAAAGGCGACGATACACTAAATGAGATCGTAAATCAGACAATTTTATTTTTAAAAAATGAAAAAGTAAGAACAAATACATTTTGCAAAACTCAAATTGCCTAAACTTAAAAAATACAGCACCAACAACCTCAAAAAAAGAAAACATATTTATTTTTAAAAAACCAAGTGGACATAATATCGCTGTCTTAACAACGGAAATTAGAGCTAAAACCATGCGTACGACCAAAAAATAATATATTGTATAATAATAATGAAGTTGTAGTTTAAATACTACCATCAAAAAGTTACGATATTTTAAATAAACCTTATTATCTTTTTTTAAAAAAGTAGACAAAAATAAGCCAACTTTAGAAAAAGAAGACACATCTAAGCAACATAAAAAATAATTGACGCAACGTAAATAAACCAAACTAGAAGCAATACAATAAGTAGAAGTAATATAATTAATAAACAACAAATATCTATTTAAAAAA
>Ga0179953_1028428_pt1 | contig 12965 bp, 9 predicted proteins | sample AD_JPNMR2_sludge_FD_136014 | JGI IMG/M metagenome (GOLD analysis project Ga0179953, IMG submission 136014) | Metatranscriptome of active sludge microbial communities of municipal wastewater-treating anaerobic digesters from Japan -... | ecosystem: Engineered > Bioreactor > Anaerobic > Digestate...
CAATTATGGCCGTAAGCTATAAAAAACTATGGAAACTCTTAATTGATAAAGATATGAAAAAGAAAGATTTAAGAGAAGCGGCTGGTATTAGTACATCTTCTATGGCAAAACTGGGTAAAAACGAAAATGTTACGACCGATGTGCTTGTGAAGATTTGCAAGGCATTAAAGTGTGATATTTCCGATATTATGGAAATCATTGATGATGACTAAATTTAGCTCAATAAAACAGTTTAGCCAAACAAAATTGCATAATGTCTATTTTACTGAATGGAGTGATTTTTTTGTTTAGAATTGATGAAATTTTTAAGAGTGAAGAAACGAAACACAGATTAACATTATTTAAAACCGAATATATCAAATGGCTTGAAACACAGTTATTTGAAAAAAACGGCAAGCCTTATCTAAAATGCCTTGCCAGCGATAAAGATCGTCCTGCTAAACCGGAAGAAATCGTTCGTCAGCTTTGGATAAAAAAATTGCTGGAAGAGTATCATTATCCAAAAGAGCGCATAAAAGTTGAATATGCGGTTTGGTTTGGCTCAGGCGTTAGTGACAAAAGCGCAGATATTGTTGTTATGCAAACCGATGGTGAACACCCATACATAATCTTTGAAGTTAAAAAGCCCAAACGTAAAGATGGGCTTCAACAACTAAAGTCATACTGTAATGCTGAAGGCTCACCCATAGGCGTATGGTCGAACGGTGAAGAATTGGTTATCCTTCATCGAGAAGAGCCAAACATTTTTTCGCAAATTTCATCAATACCCACAGTAGATCAAACGCTTCAAGATGTCATCACTGAGCAATGGACGATAGACAAACTCAAACAAGAAAACCGTTTAGTGAAAGAACGTCTTTCTCTTAAAAAAATCATACTCGATCTTGAAGACCTTGTTTTGGCTAATGCTGAGGGAATTGATGACTCCTTTGATGAAGTCTTTAAGCTGATTTATGCAAAATTATACGACGAATGGGCAGCGGCAAATGACCGTACACGAAACCATAAGATACATTTTCGCATCTATGGCGAATCACCGCGAGAACTCTATGATAAAATAAATGGTTTATTTAATAGAGCAAAGGATAAATGGCGTGGTATATTTGGACAAGATGAAAAAATCCGCCTAAAGCCTGAACATTTGCTTACTTGTGTTTCATTCTTGCAGGATGTCAAACTGTTTAATGCTAACCTTCAAGTAATTGATGAAGCCTTTGAATATCTAATTACAGAAGTTGCTAAAGGTAAAAAAGGGCAGTATTTTACCCCACGTTGGGTAATTGATATGTGCGTAAAAATGCTTAATCCTAAAATCCACGAACGGGTAATTGACACTGCTTGTGGTTCTTCAGGTTTTACCGTTCATACCATCTTTTGGATTGCTGGCGAACAATATACTGTTAATGGATTCCCTCCTGCTATCAGCGAATATGCAGGTTCAATGGTCTATGCCATTGACTCAAGTCCTAAAGCCGTTAAAATTGCCAAAGCACTTAACTTAATTGCAGGCGATGGCAAGTCAAATGTGTATGAACTTAACAGCCTAAATCCGCCCAAATGGAGTGAAGAAGGCAAAGCAGCTTTTCGTCCGCTGTTAACCCGATTTAGTAACTACGAGCAAGACGAAGCTAACCAACGCAACTTTCAATACTTTGATTTTGATATACTGATGACCAATCCACCGTTTGCGGGTAGCATAAGCGAGCGTGAAATTTTGCGTCAATACCGACTTGCAGAAAAGAATGGTAAGACGGTCTCTAAAATAGGGCGAGATATTCTATTTATTGAACGCAACCTTAATTTTCTAAAGCCCGGAGGCAGAATGGCAATTGTATTACCACAAGGCCGTCTCAATAATGCGAACGACTTGTTCATACGCAATTTTCTTTTCAGTAAAGCCCGTATTCTAGCGGTAGTTGGTTTGCACCCTAATACTTTTAAGCCGCATACAGGCACTAAAACCAGCGTTGTTTTCTTGCAAAAATACACTGATGAAGAATTAGCCAATATACGAGAAATAAAAAATCGGCACATAGCTGAATGGGATAATCATCATTCTGAGATTAGAGCTTTTGCCGAAAAGGAGGATCTGACCGAAGAAGATTTGCCGCCGCTTTTAATGTCATTCCTGCAGGCCGAATTTGAAGAAGACGATGCGGTTGAATTAGAAAATAGTGAAGATGAAGCCCAAAGCGAAGAAACTGAGGTCGAAAGCGACGATGAACTTCAAGAGCGCATTGAAAATCTTAAAGCGCAACTTGCCGCAATGCCAGGACGAGCAAAAGGAAAAGCTGCACTCAAAAGGACATTGGCAGAGGCTGAACGTAAACTGGCATCACGCTCTATTAAAGGACAGATTAAGTATCTACTTGATGATGAAAAATTGCTTTCTCGATATAGGGAGGCATGGTTATCAGAGAGATCGGCCGAAGAACTTGATTATCCGATTTTCTTTGCAGTATCTGAAAATGGTGGTAAAGACAACAGCGGAGAACCCATTTATAAGAAAGATGAAAACGGCGAATTAATGCTGGATGAACATGGTCACCTAATCGTTGATCACGACCTTGACGAGATTGCTGAAGCTTTTGTTACTTTTGCAAAAGAACAGGGTTTTGATTTTTGGACGGAGGAATAGGAAATGGCAACTTTTTCTGTTATTAAACGCTCTGCCCTTGAAGGTTCCCTTAGAATCGATGCTCAATATTATCAAGAAAAATATATTTCTAATAGGAATCGCATTTGTAGATTTAAATGCGTTCGCTTAGGAGATATTTCATCAGTTTTCAGAAAAGGTATATTTGACATAAAAGCATCATCTTATACTGATGATGGCATACCATTTGTTAGAATAATCAACTTAAAAGACGGATTAATTGATGATTCTGAAATTGTTCATATACCTGTTGATATTCATTTAAAGGAATCTAAAACTGCTCTTACAAAAGGAGATATTATTTTGTCCAAAACTGCATATCCAGCAGCATCTTTAGTAACTCTTGATATATGTAATACAAGTCAAGATACAATTGCAATTAAGCTTTCTGATTTTTGGCGGAACAAATTATATTCTGGTTATTTGGTTGCTTTTCTTAATTCTTTTTATGGCTTGTTGCTTCTAGAGCAATGGTTTCAAGGTAATATACAAATGCATTTATCATTACCTGACGCAAAACGTGTCCTAATACCTATTTTTAAAGAAGAATATCAACAAATTATTGATAATATGTGGTGGGAAGCTTCTAAAAAGCGTGAGTTGGCAAAATTGTTGTATTGTCAAGCCGAACAACTCCTTCTTTCCGAACTGGGTTTGCTTGATTGGAAGCCACGGCGCACCCTCACGTATGTAAGAAGCTTCAACCAGGTTGCAAAAGCAAGTCGTATGGATGCAGAGCATTTTCATCCGAAGTATAAAGAACTTCGTAATATTATACGCAATTATTCAGGCGGTTATCTTAGGCTTATAGATATTGCAGTAAATTCAAATGAAACCATCGAACCACGAACTAACCCTGAACATAATTTTAAATATATTGAGCTGGCAGATATCGATCAAAATATAGGAGTAATTGAAAATGCAAAAACAATTAAAGGAAAGAATGCGCCAAGTCGTGCCCGTATGCTATTACGAAATGGAGACGTAATTGCATCCTCTGTTGAAGGTTCACTGGATAAAGTAGCTTTAGTATCAGAAGAATATGACGGTGCTATTGGTTCAACTGGCTTTTTTGTTTTACGTCCGCGAACAGTTTCAAGCGGTTATTTACTTGCGCTTATAAAAAGTATGATTGTTCGCGAGCAAATGCATTGCGAATCATCTGGCACCATTCTTGCGGCAGTTCCTGCTAAATCGTTAAAGAATATAATTGTTCCAAACATACAGCAAGAAATACAAGATGCAATTTCATCGTTAGTTCAGCAATCTCTCGCAGCAAAACGTGAAGCAAAAACACTGCTTGAAAAAGCCAAACGTGCAGTGGAAATTGCTATAGAATATGGCGAACAGCAAGCAATAGACTTTTTATGCAAATAAATATGATGCATTCAGCAAAGTAATGAAGGTGATAGTTTTGCCAAGAAGGATTTGTCCACGCTGTGGCTCAAAGAATACGGCAACAATATTATGGGGTATGCCTGCTATGACGCAGGAATTGCAGGATAAACTTGATAAAAAGGAAGTAGTGCTTGGAGGATGCTGTATTGCAATTCCTTCTCCTACCCACCATTGTAATTCTTGTGGAAAAGACTTTGGGGGTAATTACTTTACCAAACCTGCTTTTGTTAGAGAATTATATTTTTATGTTGGCGGGTATTTTGGTACATCCCACTGGATATATTTGCATGAGCAAAAATTTGGCAAAATATTAAGGTATGTGGCATCAGACAGTCATTATATTGATATTAAATCTGAGTTAGCAGACTGTAATATTTCCTTAATTCCTGTAGGCCATAAATGGGCTGAATTTAATAAAGATTTACTTAGATGTTATTTCATTGACTGGAAAAGCCGCTATATTAACCAGAATGTATTGGATGGAACCCAATGGGAGCTTAATGTTACATTTGATAACGGTACAACAATTAAGCGTTATGGCAGTAATGCCTATCCACCCCATTGGAAAAAATTGATTGCGACGTTTCATAAATACGGATTGCCTATAATTAGATGAATTAGAGGTGCAAAGATAATGGATTCAAATATTCAATTAAAAAATCAATTTGCCTGGACTTCTTTTTATATGGAGTTTGCTGATAAACTATTGCCATATAAAAATAATCGTTCGCACCTTCTTGAGTTGTTAAAAGACGTTTATAACGATTTAGGATTGCGCTATCCGTTTATAGAAAAGGACGGTATGCTGATTGACGATATTTGCCCGTTTACCGTATTTGGCTGTTTCAATAAAGGAATTTCCAATGAAAATCGTATTGCTTTGATGAAAGGCATTGGCAGTAAACTCGGTGTTAAGACTTCAGTGCCTACAGAATTTGACGGCATTCCGCTACTTAACAACATGAAGGCTTGGTTTTTCGCCGGTAAAAGTAAGCGAAAAGAAGATGACATTCCCAACCTATGGGACACATTTGAAGCCGGATTAAACTATGCAGACAATCCGTCAGAAGTCTCCAAGTCAGCATTTATAGCCTGTTATGATAAAGTAAGAAAGCAACTTGGAATTAAGTGGAATTTAACTATGGGACTGTATTGGGTACGCCCCTTTTCCTACTTAAACCTTGATGATCGTAACAGAAGTTATCTGACACAAGATAGCTCTCCTTATTACGCGAATATTACCAAAATTTCTAACTTGAAGCAGCTTCCAAGTGCAAAAACCTATTTAGATCTCATTACTGTATGTAAAGAAATCTTTGCAAAGAGCGACAGTCCTTATCACAGTTTTCCCGAACTGTCCCACATAGCATGGGCTACAACAACTTCGGGAGCACGGAATAATAATATCACTTCAACCGCTAATAAAAAAATAGGCTGGATTTTTCAAGGTAATCCCAAATACTATGATGTTATGGGTGCTATTAAGGATCTTGATGTTGTAACATGGAGCGTAAAGCAATACCAAAACCAGATCAAAAAAGGCGATCGCGCTTATATATGGGTTTCAGGCCCTGAAGGTGGCATTGTTGCTTCAGGAGTTATCCTTTGTGACCCAGAAATCAGAGAAAATAATGAGCCTGACCCCTATGATCTTTCTGGCGATATAAGTACAGGAGAACGTCTTGTCGTAGATATTGAACTTACCCAAAAAATAACGGATGCTGTTATTAAGAGAGAAGATTTCTTAGCGGATGAACGCCTAAAAAACGCAAATATTATTTCTTTCCCAAATGTAACAAATTCTAGATTGACTTCCGAGCAGGCCGATGTTATAGACAGCATTATCAACGGCACCTATATACGTATAGAGCCAAAGAATTCAGATGAAACATCAGCCCCTTTAAGACGATACTGGATTTATGCCCCCGGCAGCAATTCTTCCAAATGGGAAGAGTTTTACTCTCAAGGAATTATGGGTATTGGATGGGATGAATTAGGTGACCTTAAACAATACCCCAGCAAAGATGCCATGAAAGCCAAAATGAAGGAACTGTATGGCGCTGAATACTCATATATTAACTCAGCCCTTGCCACATGGCAGTTTGCTAATGAGATTAAAGTCGGCGATATTGTTTATGCAAAAAAAGGCATGCATAAAGTAATCGGACGCGGCATAGTTGAATCCGGCTATATTTTTGATGCAGACCGCGATGAGTATAAACATATTCGTAAAATCAAATGGACACATAACGGGGAGTGGGAACACCCGGGACAAGCTGTCATGAAAACCCTTACCGACATAACTCCTTATACTGATTATGTACAAAAACTAGAAGCGCTCTTTATTGATGATGACTCTGTAGATATTGAAGTAAAAGAAATTGTGTATGAGTCCTACACCGAAGATAACTTCCTCAGTGAAGTTTTCATGGATGCCGAACGTTATAATACATTGGTTAATCTCTTAATAACCAAGAAAAACATCATCCTGCAAGGAGCGCCCGGCGTTGGTAAGACTTTTGCTGCCAAAAGACTTGCTTTTTCCATAATGGGGCAAAAAGATACAAGCCGGGTTATGATGGTTCAATTCCATCAAAGTTACAGCTATGAAGACTTTATTATGGGATTCCGGCCAACCAAAGACGGATTTGAGCTTACCCCCGGGCCTTTTTACCAGTTCTGCAAAACAGCACAGGATGACGATGAACGGGATTATTTCTTTATCATTGACGAAATTAACCGCGGTAATGTAAGCAAAATTTTTGGTGAGTTGATGATGCTTATAGAAAAGGAAAAACGCGGTGAAAAACTACGCCTTCTTTACTCCAACGAGTTATTTTCTGTTCCCAAAAATCTCTACATTATCGGTATGATGAATACTGCCGACCGCAGCCTTGCCATAATCGATTATGCTTTGAGAAGAAGATTCGCTTTCTTTGAACTCGAGCCTGCTTTTGACTCTGAAGGGTTTAAAAAAATTATACAGCAAGCAAACAACCCCAAGTTTAATGCCCTGGTTGAGCAAATTAAAGCTTTGAATGACTTTATCTGCAAGGATGAATCCCTTGGCAGTGGGTTCAGAATTGGACACAGTTATCTGTGCACAAATAGTGAGGTAACCGACGAATGGCTGGAATCCGTTATTAAGTATGAATTGTTGCCTCTTTTAAACGAATATTGGTTTGACGAACCATCCAAAATAGAACAGTGGACAAAAAGGCTGAGTGAAACTTTGTATGATTAGAATTCAAAATATATACTATATGCTTGCTTATGCTTTTCATGTCTTAAATGAAGAAGGCTATAAGCAAGTAGCAACTGAAGATTTTGAATATACTTCTGATTTATTTGCAGCAATTCTTTCCAAAGGTATCGCCAGCCAAATCAAAAGGGGATTAAGTAGGGAGTATATCAGCAAAACAGAAGCCGTTATTTCACCTGCAGGTAAAATCAATGTCTCAGCCTCCATTGTACAGAATTCCATGCTTAAAAAGAAACTGGTCTGTGATTATGATGAGTTTACAGAAAACAGTTACTTGAATAAAATTCTCAAAACCACTGCAATGCTTTTGATACGCTGTCCGGAAGTATCAACGCAGCATAAAAAAGCCTTAAGGAAAACAATGCTTTATTTCAGTAATGTTGATGAAATAAATCCGCGCAGAATTCAATGGTCGAGTATCAGATACCATAGGAATAATGCCACCTATAAAATGCTGCTGAATATCTGCTATCTAGTTATCGAAGGTATGCTAATGACCGAGCAGGACGGTTCCCGAAAGTTGGCCCGCTATGTAGACGACCAGCATATGCACAGGCTTTATGAAAAATTTGTGTTGGAATATTATCGTAGGCATTATCCCCAGTTTAATGCTTCATCCACCATTATTGACTGGGATGTCGACGGTGGAGAAATAGAATATTTACCTACTATGAAATCAGATATAACTCTTCGATATCGGGGCAAAACACTCATTATAGACACAAAATACTATGAGAAGACCATGCAGATAAACAGCTTGTTCAACAGCCAAACAATCCATTCTCACAATTTGTATCAGATATTTACTTATGTAAAAAACATGGATTTAGCTCGTTCGGGAAATATAAGCGGCCTTTTGCTTTATGCCAAAACTGATGAAGATATTGTACCGGACAACGATTATATTATCGGCGGTAATCGTATTAGCGTTAAAACTTTGGACTTGAATACTGACTTTTCCAACATATCAAAACAGTTGAACGTAATAGTAGAAAAGATGTTATTATAATCATGTGTTTTATCGCATAAAGATAATAAGCAGTAATACATCTATCCTGTATCCTCAACCCCCTGTAAAAAAGGGTGTTATCTAATCTGGTAACTCAACTATGAATTTTCAGGGCGGTTGATATGTTCCCGCAAACAATAAAATTAATGGTTCCCTGACATTGCCACATCCGCAGGAACAGTCCTGAGAAAAGCAAAATGTCTGGAAACCCTTTATTTACAAGCTTTTCTGTTCTTTATTTCTAAACCCTTGTCATCAATACCACGCACTCAACGTGCCTGGTCCAGGGGAACATGTCCACCGGCTGCACGGGCCCGAGCCGGTAACCAAGGCCCGCCAGTTGGCTCAAATCCCGGGCCAGGGTGGAGGGGTTGCAGGATACATAGACTAGGCGCGGCACGCCCGCTGCCGAAAGGGCCCTGAGCACCGCCGCATCACAGCCCTTCCTGGGGGGATCCACAATCGCGGCATCGATCGCCGTGTGCTTCTGGATCAGCTTGGGCAGCTCCTCCTCCGCCCTGCCAACGTGGAATTCCGCATTGGCAATGCCGTTGAGCTCCGCGTTGCGGCGGGCATCTTCCACCGCCGCGGACACGCTTTCCACCCCGATCACCTGCCCGGCCTGGGCCGCCACATACAGCCCGATGGTCCCCGCTCCGCAGTAGAGGTCCAAAACAGTTTCTGCACCTGTGAGCCGCAGGTTCTGCCGCACCAGATCATAGAGAACCCTCGTCTGCACGGGGTTCACCTGGAAAAAGGACAAGGGCGAGATGGCGTAGCGCAGATGACCCACCGCATCCAGCAGATGCTCTTCACCCCAGAGCACCTGGGTTTCCCGGCCCAGGATGACATTGGTCACGCGGGGGTTGATGTTGTGGACAACGCTGACCAGTTCCGGGATCTCCCGGGTCAGCCGGGCAATCAGCTCGGCGCTGTGGGGAAGCTCCCTGGTGCGGGTTACCAGGATCAGCATCAGCTTTCCTTGGGCGAAGCTCACCCTGATCACCGCGTGCCGCAGCACCCCGCTGTGGCGCACCTCGTCATAGGGCTCGATGCCCAGCTCCCCCGCGGCCCGTTTCACCGCCAGGGCCAGTTTAGTTATGAGGGGATGCTGAATCTCACAGGTGTGTAGATCCACAATGTCGTGGCTGCCCCGCTGGAAAAAGCCCATGACCAGCTGACCCCCCTGCCTGCCCAGGGGTAGCTGGGCTTTGTTGCGGTAGTGGTACGGGTCCGCCATGCCCAGGGTGGCAAGCACCTCCACCTCCAGACCACCCAAACGCTCCAGGGCATCCACCACCTGCTGGCGCTTCCAGCGCAGCTGAGCGGCGTAATCCATGTGCTGCAGCTGGCAGCCGCCACAGAGGAGAGCATGGGGACAGCTGGGGGCGCGCCGCTGAGGCGACGGCTCCACAACGCGCAAAAGCTCGCCATAGGCCAGGCGCTCCTTCACATGGACCAGGCGCAGCCGCACCTGATCGCCTGGTATAGCTTGGGGAACGAACACCACCCGATTATCAATGCGGCCTACCCCCATGCCCTCGTGGGTGAGACCGGTGATGGCCACAACATGCTCAACTCCTACCCGCCAGTTACTCATTGCTCCTCCTCCAAAAAGCCCAGAACTGAGCGAACTCGGTCCCGGGCTTTCTGCCTATTCCTTCTTCATCCTCAGCATGGAGTAGGGTTTCACCCGCTCCATAGGTATACGCACTTTAAAGTTAGCATGGGCCGCCTGCAGCTCTTCCTCAGGTTCCACTTGGACAAGGCGGCTGACAACCGTCGTCACCAGCGGCCCCCGGGGCTGAAGTATCTCCACCTCCGCACCCAGGGGCAGGCGGTTGCGCACGCCCACCAGCGCTTCCTTTCTCTCCTCATCGTAGCTCTCCACCACACCCACTACCTCATGGGTTTGGATGTAAGCGCTGCTGGGGCGGTAAATTCCAGCATCGGTGGGTGCGAAAAACCCGGCCCAATAGGGTCTGTGGCTCACCTTATCCAGCTCCTCCAGAAGCTCCGGAGGCAGCTGGTAGTTTTCCGGGTTTTGGGCGTAGAGATCTAGAGCCTGCCTGTAGGCACGCACCACTGTAGCCACGTAGTAGGCGCTCTTCATGCGCCCTTCGATCTTCAGGCTGTCTACGCCCAGCTGCACCAGATCGGGGGTGTACTCGATCAAGCGCAGGTCCTTAGAGTTGAAGATGTGGGTTCCCCCTCCATCCTCCTCGATGGGCATGTACTCTCCCGGCCGCTTTTCCTCCACGATGGCATAGCGCCAGCGGCAGCTCTGGGCGCACTCACCCCGGTTGGCATCCCGGCCGGTGAGGACGTTGCTCAACAGACAGCGGCCCGAGTAAGCCACACACATGGCGCCGTGCACAAAGACCTCAAGCTCACAACCGGTTTCCCGGCGGATGCGGGCAATTTCCTCCCTGCTCAGCTCCCTAGCCAAAACGAGGCGGGTTACACCCAGCTCGGCCCAAAACTTGGCGGCCTGGTAGTTCACGGTGTTGGCCTGGGTGCTCAAATGCAGGGGAAGTCCCGGCGCATACTGGCGCGCCAAGGCCAAAACGCCCACATCAGCGATGATCAAGGCATCCACCTGCAGTTCCGCCAGCTCCTCCAAGTAGGCGGGGAGCTGGTCCATTTCCTCGTTGCGGGGGTAGGTGTTCACCGTAACGTAGACCTTTACTCCCCGCTCCCGGGCCAGGGCCAGAACCTCCTTTAGCTCCTCCGGGCTGAAGTTGCCGGCCTTGGCCCTCATCCCAAAGCCCTTGCCTGCCAGATAGATGGCATCCGCTCCGTATTCCATGGCCACTACGGCCTTTTCCATATTCCCCGCCGGAGCAAGTAGTTCCGGAAGTTTCACCGGCGTTCCCTCCTAATAACCGTACATCCTCCTGGCCCGCAGATGCTCATCGTACGTTCTCGTAAACTCATGGGTGCCATCGCGCCTGCTTACGAAGAAATAGTAATCGGTGTCGGCGGGCTGCAGCACCGCCAGCATGGACGCGAGGCCCGGGCTGGCAATGGGCCCCGGCGGCAGGCCAGGATAGCGATAAGTGTTGTAGGGAGAATCGATCTCCAGATCCCGATAGAGCACCACCGGGCGATCCTCTTCGGTCACGTAGCGCACGGTGGGATCCGCCTGGAGCGGCATGTCCACCGCCAAACGGTTCAGGTAGACCGAAGCCACAAGGGGCCGTTCCTCAGCCACCATGATTTCCCGCTCCACAATGGAGGCCAGGGTAACCACTTCATGGAGGGAGAGGTGGCTTTCCTCCAGCAAAGGAAGTACTTCCTCCTCCACCACCTGCAAAAAGCGGGACACCATCTGCCCGATGATCTCCTCTTCCTTCTGCCCTTCCGAGAAGTAATAGGTATCGGGGAAGAGATAGCCCTCCAGGGAAGCTATGGGCAGATCGAATGGCAGCGCCTCCCCGAAGACCAGGTTGGCATTGAAGGCCAGCTCCATAAAGCGCTCCCTGTCCGCCAGGCCTTTCTCAGCCAGGAGCGCGGCAATCTGCTTGATCTCAAAACCTTCCGGGATCACCACCGGCACCAGCCGGACCCGTCCGGAGCGAATCTGTTCGATGATCTCCAAGGGCCGCATGTCCGCTCTGAGCAGGTAAGCTCCGGCTTGCAGCTCGTGCTGGGCACCTTCCAGCCTAACTAACAGCTCAAACAAGCTGGCGCTGGCTATGATCTCCTCCTGGGCTAGACGCTGCGCGATCTGCCTGGTGCCCATCCCCGGTTCAATGCGGACCACCTTGCCGGGGGCGTCCCCCTGGGAGTCTAGGGGCCTGTTGCTCACGACAAAGAAAGCCGCCAGAGCAGCGCAGACCAGAACCATCAAAAAGAACAGAAAACGGACCATGCCGCCTTCGGTCCGTTTTGATGTTGCTTGCACAGAATCGGGCATAGAAGCACCCCCACGACACCACTAATCGGGCTGGGGCCTGAAGCCTATTCCTCCGACTCCAAAAAGGCCACTACCCGTTCGAACTCCTGGTCATCCTCGATTTCCATGAGAACCTCTTCACCGGCGTCATCGATTTCCAGCCTGTAGATGAGTCCGCCCTCTTCGGGATCGTCCAGGGGGAACAAAACCGCGTAGGCCTGCCCTTCAAACTCAAAATCATAGATGGCACACTCGTGCTCGTTGCCGTCCTCGTCTTCCAGCACAACGATATCGCTGAATTCGTGTTCGTGTTCGTGATCATCGTGGCCGTGTTTGTGCGCCATAAGATCAACTCCTTCCTTTGAATGCTAGTTTGACCGCCTGCTATCCAAATATGCCTGTAAAATGACGGCGGCCGCCACCTTGTCGATCACTTTACGGCGCTTTGCTCGGCTCACATCTCCCTCTAAGAGGATCCGCTGGGCGGCCGCGGTAGAGAACCGTTCATCCCAATATTCTACTGGGAGGGCAAATTCCCTCTCCAATTCCGCGGCAAATGCATATATTTTCTCCGCCTCCGGCCCGAAGCTTCCATCGGTTCTGCGGGGCAGGCCCACCACGAATTTTTCCACATCGTACTCCTGCACAAAAGCCCGCAGGGCCGCAAAATCCTCCGCCAGACTCCTGCGCCGCACCACCGCCAGCCCCTGGGCCGTCCAACCCAGGGGATCGCTCACCGCCA
>Ga0179953_1267699_pt1 | contig 12918 bp, 9 predicted proteins | sample AD_JPNMR2_sludge_FD_136014 | JGI IMG/M metagenome (GOLD analysis project Ga0179953, IMG submission 136014) | Metatranscriptome of active sludge microbial communities of municipal wastewater-treating anaerobic digesters from Japan -... | ecosystem: Engineered > Bioreactor > Anaerobic > Digestate...
AAAAGTACTGATTACATACATACAGAAGAAAAAGTCATCTAGAGATATTAATCTTGTCCAATAACGGTGTAACTTCCCTCTTTATTATTGACAAACCATTGTTGATAGCGTTGATAGATAGCGGTGGTAACTCGTACTTGTCTGTCCAAAGCAGACTAGGTACAACAACATCTTGCAAACCAAACAATACTTGTGTCACTGGACAAGCTGTGCAAACCACAATGTGGTCTTGCTTGCTGTATGGTATTTGCGTATACCACATATATGCTGTAGTCCACACAGTAGACAGGTCTTCAGCGTACTTTTCCGTAATACCATATCTATCTGTAAAAAACACTACTAAACCTTGTTTTCCAAAAACATTTGGGGTATAGATTAAACCAGACTGTCTACGCAAAAAACCACCAGTCCGTGACATGTTACTCTCAAGCAACGCGGTCCAACGCAGTATGTATTTGTCATCAATATGCTCCTGTTCTAACTTCTCTATGACGTTGGCATCAATAAGGTCAGAGTACTTGATTTGTGATTCTATATACGTTCTGTTTGTTAACAATGCATATCTATATACAGTGTTGTTGACTTCATCAATCCTAAGTATCATATTTATATTATACCTTATACTGTGGTATTATAATGGTGTGGAAGTACAAGAATACCATTTGAAATGGGACGTCACTGCTACTCTAGACGGAAAAATGTACATTGCTCAACAAGGGCTAATATTCAAGTGCGACGCATTTGTATACCTACATCCATTTTGGAGTTACTATGTCAATGTGAGTCATGTATTAGATGCGAAGTATAATGAACATCTGATGCCACTAACCCAAAGATTTTATTCACAAAAACTCGCTGATATTCCCAATGTAACAGTACAATATACTCAAAAAGAATATAAATATGACAAAACATCGTTTAGCAAATACAAAACGTATTACTACATGCCAATTGTATCTAAAGAAGAGATGGATTTATTCGAGAGCATTGAAATTCCTAATAGACTAATAGTAGACAGCTATAATGCTAACTTATTACTGAGTAGAAATCTCTATATGGATTTACCTGAAGTGTGGACTATGCAAGATATATATAAACTGAACAATGTATATTACGACCAAGAAAAAGATCCGCAAGAAATGCTATGGTACACTATAGCGCTAGCGCGCAAAAACAACATGCCAGTGACTATACCTTTGTCTACGCACGAATATATTGAACACAGTGTGTTGGAGTTGTGATATGCAAATAGAAGAATATGGGTTACAGTGGAACATCAAATCTGTAGATAATGTAGGACATGTGTTATTGAAACAAGGTAGTGGACTTGTATTTAGAGGCAGGTTAGAGGTACATCCATTTTGGGGACCATATATACAAGTGAACACAGCTATTGCACAAAAAAATACTTACTGGCTTATCGAGTCCCAATGTTTCTATTCTAAACAATTAGAACCATTATTTGAAGAGACACAAATACATCTTAAGAAAATGATACCTTGGTACCATATACTCCATGATGAAATTAAATTTTCTAAGAGTTTGTTTAAGTTTAACGAAGAATACTGGCGCATGTCATTGGCTGTAGCACTTAAGAACATCTCTGATGGAACTCGACCAGCCCCCGAGGAAATTGTTTTTAATATCCTCAATAATGGTAACCACATGCCTATTTTTTATGTAGACTATTATAGAAACCGACCGTTCTTGTATGTTAAAAGCGACATATACGAAAAATTACCACAATTATGGTCTATATCCGACTTATACAATCTAGATATAGAATTTCACCGCAGTCAAAAAGAAACGCGAGAATATTTGTGGCATAATATAGCTAGAGCAAGAGCTAACAAAGAACCTGTCAAAATGATTGTAGTTGACGAGCTTTTTAAGTTACCGCATATATACACAGAAACAAGTGTGGCTTATGGAATTGTATTTCCGGCTGTGTTAGAACAAAGTACAGCATATTTGGGAAATTACGAGGTGGAAAGAAGTTGAATGGAATAAATTGGCTTATTATTGAATTGAACAAATCCTCAGGAAATTACGTACACTTGTCTGCAAAAAAACAATGGTCTATGTTGGGAAGGTGTATTGTACTGTGATTTATACAAAGGTCCATTTTTAGCGCTAGTGCACATCAAAAGTAGAGACCGAGCATTATATAATGTACAAGGGCGCTTTATTTGGCAGGAAATAGCTGAACATAGAGCACTACTAATAAATAACAAAGATATACAAATAGTAAGAGAAGAGTTTTCAAAATATGGGATTAACAGTATAGTAAAAATGCCTAAAAGCATAAACTATGTTATACAAGAAACGGAGGTAACGAGATGACAATAGAAAAATACGGTGTTCCATGGGAAATTACTAAAGGAAAACAGGAATTAATATTCAAAAACAATGGATTATATTTTAAGGGAGATTTGAACATAGATTTGTTTCGGGGCTTTCATGCAGTAATTTATGCAATAAGAGACCGAGAGGGTAAGCTGTACTCTGTATTAAGACGCTTTAGATTCTATTCTCAAGAGTTAGAAGAATTTTGCGATATTACAGGGAAACTACCTTTGATAAGAGAATGGTACAACATACTACAGAAGGGATACATATTCCCAAAGAGCATGTTCAAGCCGTATAAAGAAGAATACCGTATGTCGTTTACAACTGTATTGCATAGAGACCCCACAGTAACGGGACAAGATATACAAATAGTCAGTGATTTATTTAGACAAACAAGTTTATATCCTGATGTGTATGTCGTTGCCTCTAAAGGAAGAGATTTCTTGTATATCAAACAAGAAATATACGACAAATTACCTAATAAGTGGGCAATAAATGATTTAGCAGAGATAGTAGCAGATAAATTAGAAGAACAACACCGAATTTACGAACAATTTTGGATAGAAATAGCCGAGTGTAGAGCAACAGGGAAAATCGTCAAGATACCAATTTATGAAGACTATACAAAAAAGGCTATGTTTGTAGAAACTCCAACTAGATATGGTATCAACATTCCGACCGTATTACCCAAAAGTACGACTTATATTGTACAAAATGAACCGGTTATCGATCCAACTCAAATTGATGATCAATATTCTCTCTGATTATCTCTATACCTTTGTTGATTACACTTACTGACAGTGGAGGTAACTCATACTTGTCTGTCCAAAGCATGTGCGGTAAAACAACTTCTTGCAGACCAAACAATGTTTGAGTTAGTGGAGGAGCAATACATATTGCGACATGTTGCTGTTTACTATATGGTATTTCGTTGTACCATATGTGTGCTGTTGTCCATATACCGGAAGAATCGACTTTATTTTTATCTGTAAAAAATACTGCTAATCCTTGTTTTTCAAACGCATTCGGTACATAAATTAACCCAGATTGTGTGCGCTTAACCCCATCTAAGCGTAATTCCTCTTCATTTTCAATTATAGCGGTCCAACGCAATATGTACTTGTCATCGATATACTCCTGTTCTAGCTTCTCGATGACGTTGGCATCAACTAGGAGAGAATCAGAGTTAGCAAGTCCCCTTAAATATTCCACGTTAACTAGCCAAGCACATCCGCGCTCTTTATCATTTGCATCTTTGATTTTAATATCCATATTGGTATTATACCCTGCATTATGGTATTATAATAGTGTGAAAGTAGAGAATATTGGAGATGTCGTATGCAAATCATAGCGTATGGAATACCGTGGAGTGTAAAACTTAGGGATGAAGAAGGTAATGTATCCATTAAACATGGTGGTAGTGGCATCACATTTGTTGGCAAGCCATATGTACATCCATTTTGGGGACCATACATAGATGCCGAATGGGTCTATATAAAAGATAAGCCGTACCATATGATACGAAATCAATGGTTTATTGCGCCAGAATTAGAACAACTAGCTGACTATCGAATGCTAGATTTATATAGGACAGAGATAGATATATACAAGACATTACAAAGTAAATGTACATTCTCAAAAAGTGCGTTTAAAGATTCTTACGAATTCGACGATGAAGAATTTATAATGCCAAATGAACCCGAATGGAAAATGCCACTAAAAACAATATTCAATAAGATTAAGAAATATACTAATTATACTATCAAGACAATAGAAGATGCCACATACAACATGCTACAAAGGGCTAATCACTATCCTTTTGTGTATGTAGATTATACTAGTGTCCGTCCATATCTTTATGCCAAAGACGAGATACACGATAATTTGCCTGGTGTATGGACCTTAAATGACCTGTACGAAGCGCATAAACAATACTATGACAGTGTAAGAAAAGCACGTGAATTATTATGGTACGACATCGCAGCAAAAGTAGACAAAGAGCCTATCAAACTTGTTACTATGGATTACTCAGCATTTGGAAGATTGGCTACATTATGTGTAGAGCAACCACTTTCATATGGAATCACAACTTCCGTAGTAATTCCACGTAAAACAACATATTTGAGCGAAGATAGAGTAAGATAGTCACTCGATAATCTGCTCTTCAAGCTGACGAGCTATACTATCTCTGATTGTTTCTACAGCTTTGTTAACAACACTCGCAGACAGTGGAGGTAGTTCATACTTATCTGTCCAAACTATATGAGGTACAATAATTTTTTGTAAATCAAGTAGTACCCTGCTTACGGGCTTTGCAGCAAAAGCTAATATGTTGCCTGGCTTGCTGAATGGAGAAAAACCATTATACCACATATATGCTGTAGTGTGTAGTGTAGAAGGGAAATTATCGCTGTTATTTAAAATAGCGCCATAATCAGTGAATAGTACTACAAGCCCAGTTTTACCAAAAGCATTAGGTGTGTAGATGTAACCCGACTGATAACGTCTAAAAACATCTTCAGCATCCATCCATACTCCATCTTTTGCCACAGATTGGTTAAGCTTAGCAGTCCACCGTAGTATGTACTTGTCGTCGATTTGCTCCTGTTCTAGCTTCTCTATTATACTACTGTTAAGTACATAATCTTTGTTTGGGTACATCAGCGGTGTCACATATATGTGACCGTAGTATTCGCGTGGCAATATATTGATTGTTGTAGCCTTCATACTCGTATGATACCATATATGGTATCATTATTATATGAGGTTGCAAAAGTACGGGCTACTATGGGATGTGACACTTGCGGAACAAGTAGACAGCGACATTAGAATTAGATTGATTCTAAAGCAAGTAAGCGGGTTGTCGTTCTATGGTTTCTTAGAAATACACCCTGTATGGGGGCCATACATATATGTCCCATATGCACTAGACAAAGACAAACAAACATATCTTATGGTAACGCCACAATCGTTCTATGCAGAAGAGTTGTTAGAATTTGTTAATTCACAACGCAAAATAGAATGGTATCATATGCTGCACAACGGATACAAATTTCCCAAAAGTGCATTCAAAGAAGACTACAAGCAGTATCGCATGTCACTCACTACAGTGCTGAAAAACATAGATGATGCCGAGTCGGTAATACCGATTGTATACAATTTGTTGTCTAAAATGGCAGTCCCCAATTTGGTATCATGCGAATATTACAGAAAAAGGCCATTTATGTATATACGAACCCAGATTTATGAGGCACTACCTAAACAATGGACAGTACATGACATTTATAATGTATTACAGAGTGAATATGAAGGACAAAAACAAATTAAGGAACAATTGTGGAATGATATGGCGGCATTACATGCTGCTAAAGAGCCAGTAAAAATACCAGTTTTAGATAAAACATATTCTAGAATAATATTGTATGCAGAAAAAACAACTCCATATAACATCAATTTCCCTGTAATAATAGACGAAGCATCAAGATAATTACCTCGTAAACTCAGTGGGATGCCCTTTTATCAATGGCTCAATCGCTTTTTTAAGTGTATTAATTCCACTTTCAATTGCTACAGCAGACAGCGGAGGTAACTCGTACTTGTTTGTCCAAATCAGATGCGGTACGATGACTTCCGGCAGGTCAAATAACACTTGACTAACTGGAGAAGCGACAGACACTACTATATGCGGCTGTTTACTGTATGGTATTTTGTTATACCAAATACGTGCCGTAGTGAGTGTTGTCAGCAAATTATCATAACTATATTCAAGTATAAAACCCCAGTCAGTGAACAACACTAACATTCCTGTTTCTCCAAACACACGCGGCTTGTAAATAAGCCCCGAGTGTGCTCGTCTAAAAATCATTTCTTCCTGTAACTCACGATTCCAATCAATCAACGACTTATCAAACCTTGCAGTCCACCGTAGTATGTACTTGTCATCAATTTGCTCTTGTTCTAGTTTCTCTATGCTGTTGTAGTCAGCAACATTACCAAAATCAATTTGTGCTCTCATATAATCACTAGTTGCAACAGAAATGTAACCACTGTCTCGGTCAGGTAGAATTTTAATTTTCTTAGCGCTCTCACTCACACTTATATAATACCACATGTGGTATTATATAAGTGTGAGTGAGAGCGCTAAGAAAATTAAAATTCTACCTGACCGAGACAGTGGTTACATTTCTGTTGCAACTAGTGATTATATGAGAGCACAAATTGATTTTGGTAATGTTGCTGACTACAACAGCATAGAGAAACTAGAACAAGAGCAAATTGATGACAAGTACATACTACGGTGGACTGCAAGGTTTGATAAGTCGTTGATTGATTGGAATCGTGAGTTACAGGAAGAAATGATTTTTAGACGAGCACACTCGGGGCTTATTTACAAGCCGCGTGTGTTTGGAGAAACAGGAATGTTAGTGTTGTTCACTGACTGGGGTTTTATACTTGAATATAGTTATGATAATTTGCTGACAACACTCACTACGGCACGTATTTGGTATAACAAAATACCATACAGTAAACAGCCGCATATAGTAGTGTCTGTCGCTTCTCCAGTTAGTCAAGTGTTATTTGACCTGCCGGAAGTCATCGTACCGCATCTGATTTGGACAAACAAGTACGAGTTACCTCCGCTGTCTGCTGTAGCAATTGAAAGTGGAATTAATACACTTAAAAAAGCGATTGAGCCATTGATAAAAGGGCATCCCACTGAGTTTACGAGGTAATTATCTTGATGCTTCGTCTATTATTACAGGGAAATTGATGTTATATGGAGTTGTTTTTTCTGCATACAATATTATTCTAGAATATGTTTTATCTAAAACTGGTATTTTTACTGGCTCTTTAGCAGCATGTAATGCCGCCATATCATTCCACAATTGTTCCTTAATTTGTTTTTGTCCTTCATATTCACTCTGTAATACATTATAAATGTCATGTACTGTCCATTGTTTAGGTAGTGCCTCATAAATCTGGGTTCGTATATACATAAATGGCCTTTTTCTGTAATATTCGCATGATACCAAATTGGGGACTGCCATTTTAGACAACAAATTGTATACAATCGGTATTACCGACTCGGCATCATCTATGTTTTTCAGCACTGTAGTGAGTGACATGCGATACTGCTTGTAGTCTTCTTTGAATGCACTTTTGGGAAATTTGTATCCGTTGTGCAGCATATGATACCATTCTATTTTGCGTTGTGAATTAACAAATTCTAACAACTCTTCTGCATAGAACGATTGTGGCGTTACCATAAGATATGTTTGTTTGTCTTTGTCTAGTGCATATGGGACATATATGTATGGCCCCCATACAGGGTGTATTTCTAAGAAACCATAGAACGACAACCCGCTTACTTGCTTTAGAATCAATCTAATTCTAATGTCGCTGTCTACTTGTTCCGCAAGTGTCACATCCCATAGTAGCCCGTACTTTTGCAACCTCATATAATAATGATACCATATATGGTATCATACGAGTATGAAGGCTACAACAATCAATATATTGCCACGCGAATACTACGGTCACATATATGTGACACCGCTGATGTACCCAAACAAAGATTATGTACTTAACAGTAGTATAATAGAGAAGCTAGAACAGGAGCAAATCGACGACAAGTACATACTACGGTGGACTGCTAAGCTTAACCAATCTGTGGCAAAAGATGGAGTATGGATGGATGCTGAAGATGTTTTTAGACGTTATCAGTCGGGTTACATCTACACACCTAATGCTTTTGGTAAAACTGGGCTTGTAGTACTATTCACTGATTATGGCGCTATTTTAAATAACAGCGATAATTTCCCTTCTACACTACACACTACAGCATATATGTGGTATAATGGTTTTTCTCCATTCAGCAAGCCAGGCAACATATTAGCTTTTGCTGCAAAGCCCGTAAGCAGGGTACTACTTGATTTACAAAAAATTATTGTACCTCATATAGTTTGGACAGATAAGTATGAACTACCTCCACTGTCTGCGAGTGTTGTTAACAAAGCTGTAGAAACAATCAGAGATAGTATAGCTCGTCAGCTTGAAGAGCAGATTATCGAGTGACTATCTTACTCTATCTTCGCTCAAATATGTTGTTTTACGTGGAATTACTACGGAAGTTGTGATTCCATATGAAAGTGGTTGCTCTACACATAATGTAGCCAATCTTCCAAATGCTGAGTAATCCATAGTAACAAGTTTGATAGGCTCTTTGTCTACTTTTGCTGCGATGTCGTACCATAATAATTCACGTGCTTTTCTTACACTGTCATAGTATTGTTTATGCGCTTCGTACAGGTCATTTAAGGTCCATACACCAGGCAAATTATCGTGTATCTCGTCTTTGGCATAAAGATATGGACGGACACTAGTATAATCTACATACACAAAAGGATAGTGATTAGCCCTTTGTAGCATGTTGTATGTGGCATCTTCTATTGTCTTGATAGTATAATTAGTATATTTCTTAATCTTATTGAATATTGTTTTTAGTGGCATTTTCCATTCGGGTTCATTTGGCATTATAAATTCTTCATCGTCGAATTCGTAAGAATCTTTAAACGCACTTTTTGAGAATGTACATTTACTTTGTAATGTCTTGTATATATCTATCTCTGTCCTATATAAATCTAGCATTCGATAGTCAGCTAGTTGTTCTAATTCTGGCGCAATAAACCATTGATTTCGTATCATATGGTACGGCTTATCTTTTATATAGACCCATTCGGCATCTATGTATGGTCCCCAAAATGGATGTACATATGGCTTGCCAACAAATGTGATGCCACTACCACCATGTTTAATGGATACATTACCTTCTTCATCCCTAAGTTTTACACTCCACGGTATTCCATACGCTATGATTTGCATACGACATCTCCAATATTCTCTACTTTCACACTATTATAATACCATAATGCAGGGTATAATACCAATATGGATATTAAAATCAAAGATGCAAATGATAAAGAGCGCGGATGTGCTTGGCTAGTTAACGTGGAATATTTAAGGGGACTTGCTAACTCTGATTCTCTCCTAGTTGATGCCAACGTCATCGAGAAGCTAGAACAGGAGTATATCGATGACAAGTACATATTGCGTTGGACCGCTATAATTGAAAATGAAGAGGAATTACGCTTAGATGGGGTTAAGCGCACACAATCTGGGTTAATTTATGTACCGAATGCGTTTGAAAAACAAGGATTAGCAGTATTTTTTACAGATAAAAATAAAGTCGATTCTTCCGGTATATGGACAACAGCACACATATGGTACAACGAAATACCATATAGTAAACAGCAACATGTCGCAATATGTATTGCTCCTCCACTAACTCAAACATTGTTTGGTCTGCAAGAAGTTGTTTTACCGCACATGCTTTGGACAGACAAGTATGAGTTACCTCCACTGTCAGTAAGTGTAATCAACAAAGGTATAGAGATAATCAGAGAGAATATTGATCATCAATTTGAGTTGGATCGATAACCGGTTCATTTTGTACAATATAAGTCGTACTTTTGGGTAATACGGTCGGAATGTTGATACCATATCTAGTTGGAGTTTCTACAAACATAGCCTTTTTTGTATAGTCTTCATAAATTGGTATCTTGACGATTTTCCCTGTTGCTCTACACTCGGCTATTTCTATCCAAAATTGTTCGTAAATTCGGTGTTGTTCTTCTAATTTATCTGCTACTATCTCTGCTAAATCATTTATTGCCCACTTATTAGGTAATTTGTCGTATATTTCTTGTTTGATATACAAGAAATCTCTTCCTTTAGAGGCAACGACATACACATCAGGATATAAACTTGTTTGTCTAAATAAATCACTGACTATTTGTATATCTTGTCCCGTTACTGTGGGGTCTCTATGCAATACAGTTGTAAACGACATACGGTATTCTTCTTTATACGGCTTGAACATGCTCTTTGGGAATATGTATCCCTTCTGTAGTATGTTGTACCATTCTCTTATCAAAGGTAGTTTCCCTGTAATATCGCAAAATTCTTCTAACTCTTGAGAATAGAATCTAAAGCGTCTTAATACAGAGTACAGCTTACCCTCTCGGTCTCTTATTGCATAAATTACTGCATGAAAGCCCCGAAACAAATCTATGTTCAAATCTCCCTTAAAATATAATCCATTGTTTTTGAATATTAATTCCTGTTTTCCTTTAGTAATTTCCCATGGAACACCGTATTTTTCTATTGTCATCTCGTTACCTCCGTTTCTTGTATAACATAGTTTATGCTTTTAGGCATTTTTACTATACTGTTAATCCCATATTTTGAAAACTCTTCTCTTACTATTTGTATATCTTTGTTATTTATTAGTAGTGCTCTATGTTCAGCTATTTCCTGCCAAATAAAGCGCCCTTGTACATTATATAATGCTCGGTCTCTACTTTTGATGTGCACTAGCGCTAAAAATGGACCTTTGTATAAATCACAGTACAATACACCTTCCCAACATAGACCATTGTTTTTTTGCAGACAAGTGTACGTAATTTCCTGAGGATTTGTTCAATTCAATAATAAGCCAATTTATTCCATTCAACTTCTTTCCACCTCGTAATTTCCCAAATATGCTGTACTTTGTTCTAACACAGCCGGAAATACAATTCCATAAGCCACACTTGTTTCTGTGTATATATGCGGTAACTTAAAAAGCTCGTCAACTACAATCATTTTGACAGGTTCTTTGTTAGCTCTTGCTCTAGCTATATTATGCCACAAATATTCTCGCGTTTCTTTTTGACTGCGGTGAAATTCTATATCTAGATTGTATAAGTCGGATATAGACCATAATTGTGGTAATTTTTCGTATATGTCGCTTTTAACATACAAGAACGGTCGGTTTCTATAATAGTCTACATAAAAAATAGGCATGTGGTTACCATTATTGAGGATATTAAAAACAATTTCCTCGGGGGCTGGTCGAGTTCCATCAGAGATGTTCTTAAGTGCTACAGCCAATGACATGCGCCAGTATTCTTCGTTAAACTTAAACAAACTCTTAGAAAATTTAATTTCATCATGGAGTATATGGTACCAAGGTATCATTTTCTTAAGATGTATTTGTGTCTCTTCAAATAATGGTTCTAATTGTTTAGAATAGAAACATTGGGACTCGATAAGCCAGTAAGTATTTTTTTGTGCAATAGCTGTGTTCACTTGTATATATGGTCCCCAAAATGGATGTACCTCTAACCTGCCTCTAAATACAAGTCCACTACCTTGTTTCAATAACACATGTCCTACATTATCTACAGATTTGATGTTCCACTGTAACCCATATTCTTCTATTTGCATATCACAACTCCAACACACTGTGTTCAATATATTCGTGCGTAGACAAAGGTATAGTCACTGGCATGTTGTTTTTGCGCGCTAGCGCTATAGTGTACCATAGCATTTCTTGCGGATCTTTTTCTTGGTCGTAATATACATTGTTCAGTTTATATATATCTTGCATAGTCCACACTTCAGGTAAATCCATATAGAGATTTCTACTCAGTAATAAGTTAGCATTATAGCTGTCTACTATTAGTCTATTAGGAATTTCAATGCTCTCGAATAAATCCATCTCTTCTTTAGATACAATTGGCATGTAGTAATACGTTTTGTATTTGCTAAACGATGTTTTGTCATATTTATATTCTTTTTGAGTATATTGTACTGTTACATTGGGAATATCAGCGAGTTTTTGTGAATAAAATCTTTGGGTTAGTGGCATCAGATGTTCATTATACTTCGCATCTAATACATGACTCACATTGACATAGTAACTCCAAAATGGATGTAGGTATACAAATGCGTCGCACTTGAATATTAGCCCTTGTTGAGCAATGTACATTTTTCCGTCTAGAGTAGCAGTGACGTCCCATTTCAAATGGTATTCTTGTACTTCCACACCATTATAATACCACAGTATAAGGTATAATATAAATATGATACTTAGGATTGATGAAGTCAACAACACTGTATATAGATATGCATTGTTAACAAACAGAACGTATATAGAATCACAAATCAAGTACTCTGACCTTATTGATGCCAACGTCATAGAGAAGTTAGAACAGGAGCATATTGATGACAAATACATACTGCGTTGGACCGCGTTGCTTGAGAGTAACATGTCACGGACTGGTGGTTTTTTGCGTAGACAGTCTGGTTTAATCTATACCCCAAATGTTTTTGGAAAACAAGGTTTAGTAGTGTTTTTTACAGATAGATATGGTATTACGGAAAAGTACGCTGAAGACCTGTCTACTGTGTGGACTACAGCATATATGTGGTATACGCAAATACCATACAGCAAGCAAGACCACATTGTGGTTTGCACAGCTTGTCCAGTGACACAAGTATTGTTTGGTTTGCAAGATGTTGTTGTACCTAGTCTGCTTTGGACAGACAAGTACGAGTTACCACCGCTATCTATCAACGCTATCAACAATGGTTTGTCAATAATAAAGAGGGAAGTTACACCGTTATTGGACAAGATTAATATCTCTAGATGACTTTTTCTTCTGTATGTATGTAATCAGTACTTTT
>Ga0179953_1043245_pt1 | contig 12270 bp, 10 predicted proteins | sample AD_JPNMR2_sludge_FD_136014 | JGI IMG/M metagenome (GOLD analysis project Ga0179953, IMG submission 136014) | Metatranscriptome of active sludge microbial communities of municipal wastewater-treating anaerobic digesters from Japan -... | ecosystem: Engineered > Bioreactor > Anaerobic > Digestate...
GCAGAAGAGGCTAAGGGACTCGACCCTGCAGTAAAACAGATGGTGGCACTCGCAGCAGGCTTCGGCGTTGCTATTGCAGCCTTTGGTGGAGCTCTTGGACAGGGCAAAGGCATTGCATCAGCGTTGTAATGTTGGTTCTCACTGCGGGAGCATACATATATCCCGCTCTCCAGGAGAAAATGGCAAATGCCTCTCCAGAAGCATACATAGAAGCAGTTGTACATCTAAAAGAAAAAGCGGATTTCGAAGGCAAAAAAAAAATCTATCTCCTAAAGATTATGTGGACTACCTAAAATCTTTTTCCAGAGAGTCTCAGAGTAATATCCTCGAATTCCTACAGGAAAACTTCTCTGATCAAATAGTTGCACTTCAACCTTATTGGATTTTCAACGGATTTTTCGTTAGAGCAAAGCCAGAAGTTCTCAATGCAATTGCTGAGAGGAACGACGTAGAGTATCTCGTGGACAACTATGAAATCAAACTGTTCCCTACAGCGGTTTCAAAAAACGATTTAGAAGACGCAAAGACTCCAGAATGGAATGTTTCAATAGTATCGGCACCTCAGTGCTGGAATGATGGATATGATGGTACTGGCCAAGTAGTTGGGCACTTGGACACAGGGGTAGAATCGACTCATCCAGCCCTCGCAAACAAATGGGTGGGTTCTCCTTACTGGCATGACGCTGTAAACAGTCAACCCAACCCTTATGATGATAATGGACATGGAACACACACTATGGGAACTATACTCGGCGGTGACGGACCTGGAAGTTTCACAAATGATGTGGGAGTTGCACCCGGTGCAACGTACGTTTCGTGTAAAGTTTTTGACTCATATGGAAGCAGCAGCGTAAACTGGATCCATATCGGTTTCCAGAAGATCGCAGAGTGGAAAGCCGATGGCATAAACATAGTAGCATCCTCAAACTCTTGGGGATCAACGGATGTAACCAACTTAGAGTACTGGGAAGATGTATTAAACTGGAGAAACCTCGATATCGTCCCAGTTTTTGCCGCTGGAAACAATGGACCTTCCGCTGGGACAATTAATACCCCAGGATCTTTCCCTACCGTAATTGGTGTGGGTGCAACAAACAGCTCGGACAATATGTACAGCGGATCATGTAGAGGACCTGCCCCTAATCAGAACCCATGGAATGATACTCTATACTGGCCCAGATCAGACTGGAATCTTATAAAACCTGACATTTCAGCACCTGGATACAACGTAAGGTCATCCTATCCAGGAAATTCATACACAAGCTTAACTGGAACTTCCATGGCAACCCCACATGTTGCTGGAGCAATAGCGATCCTGAAACAAAAAAATCCAACCCTTGACTTTTATGATATCTATTCCCTTCTCGTAGATCATGCTGACCATCCGTCCCAAGGCGAACCTTACCCAAACAACAACTATGGTTGGGGCAGGTTGAATATATACAATGCTCTGATCAACACCCCAGATCCCACTGCTCCCAACATAGTCTTATCAAACTATACCTGGAGTGATGAGGACTCAAACAATATATGGGATCCAGGAGAAAATATTCAGGTTGTGATAACTCTTAGAAACTCAGGCATTGAAGCTACAAATGTCAATGCAACCCTAAGAACAACTTCCTCATATGCTACAATCTCCGATTCAACTTCTTCATTTGGAACCATGACTACAAACCAATCATCGAGCAATACAGGAGATCCCTTCCTCGTTCAATCCGATCCTTCAACACCCACAGGCACAGTCATACCATTCAGCCTCTACATTAACTCAGATGGTGGATACGAATGGAACTACAACCTTAGCATTACCGTTGGTGTCCCTGGACTTGATTATAACGACCACTCCCCTGGTAATATCGTTCTTACAGTTACAAGGTACGGGGCCCTCGGATACATGAGTTCTGATGGCACCCAGGGTTCAGGTTGCAAGTACCCATCGAGTTCTAATTCTCATCTCTTTTACGGATCCTTCGCCGTTGGCACTGTAATGCCCTATGTAATTGACAGATACTACGAAAGCGCAAGCGGAGATGACGACGACTGGGTAACCCTAACCGATCCGAATGGTATGGTCTACCTCTATATTCCATACCCACCATATCATGAGTATTCGCAGGCAATATACAGTGATGCTGGTGGCGAAGAGGTTAAGGGCCTTAGAGTTTACCAGAGGGGTTATACCTTTAATGACGGATATGGACCTAATTACGTAATACTCGAATATACGCTGTACAACACTACTCCGACTACCATAGAAGACCTTTATGCTGGTCTATTCACTGATTGGGATATTGGAGACGCGAGTTACAATACAGGTGGTACTGACAACACTCGGAATATGGCTTACGTCTATTACAGTTCAACTTTTATGGGAACTGCTATTCTAAATCCCTCAAGAATAGAAACTAATAAAATAGCTAACAGGTCCTTGATAGACCACGATACGTACGTGTATCCTTACAATGGACTTCCTGACAATGTTGAAATTGGATTCCTCAACGGAACCTACTCCATCGCTACTTCAAATAGAAACTACGACTGGTCATCTGTAGTTTCTGCAGGTCCGCTCGACGTGCCACCTTACGATTCAGTAAAAGTAGCCTTTACAGTAGCTGGAAGTAGCACATTGGCAAACCTCAGAACAAACATCGACGATGCATATTCGAGATACTGGTCGGTAATTGTAGGGTTGCCTGAGGGCGCATCTTCCGCCGAATTGCATATCCCAACCATTTTGAAGAGCGGAGAGCTGACTATGAAAATTGGAAATACCTGCAAAGAGGTAAAAATTACAGTTTTTGATGTCAAAGGTTCCAGAGTAGGGGATTTTGACATGACAAATCCAAAAGGGGAAGTCTCAATAAATCTTGGAGACCTTCCTGGTGGAGTATATTTTATCAGAGTGCAGGGAGACGGGCTTAACAAGACAGAGAAGGTAATCCTCTTGAAGTGAACAGAATGATTTCGTGTGCTGCGAGCCGTCCGCGTGCGGACGGCTCGCAGTCCTTTATGGGTTCGCATTTTGCATTAGCAATCAATGCTTTAAGCTATACGGAGCGTTATGAAAGTAATTAAATCTAAAAAAATTCTAACAATGAAAGGTAAGGAAGTACTCGAGGGGAAATACATCATAGTGGAAAATGGCATCATCTCGGACATCGTCTCGAAAAAACCCGAGGGTGGCGAGTATGTAGATGCAAGCAAAATGATTGTATTACCCTCATTTATTGATCCTTCCACTTCCCTTGGACTGGCAGAAGAAGGTGCAGGCTTCAATTACTACGATTCCGACGAGTCTACGTCGCCTTCGCTGCCGCAAATCAGAGCCATCGACGCATTTTACCCAAAAGACCCGGGAATCAAGGATGCAATAAGAGGAGGGATCTCTTATTTCATTTCTTCACCTGGACCATCAGCAGTTTTCTCAGGACTTGAAGGTATTTTTTCAGTAAAAGGAAATTCAGCTGATGAGATGGTCAAGAAGTTCCCCTTTGCTTTAAAACTAAATATGAATCACAGCGCCAGAGTTCACTGGCACTCCCAGGGAAAATTCCCGTCAACAAAAATGGGGATTGTTGCACTCGTACGTGAAAAGTTCGAAAAAGCCAAATACTATAAAAAAGCGAGGCAAAAAGAAACCGACCTTGAAATGGAAACAATCGTAAAAGTACTTAAGGGAGAAATCCCTTTGAAAGTAGCCGTCAATACCAGAGACGAGATTGAAAAAACGCTGGAACTCAAGCGAGAATATGGTGTAAACATAATCCTACAAGAAGCTGAAGACAGCTATATGGTGGCTGACTTACTAAGACAAGAGGATATTCCTGTTATCGTGGGGCCCTATTTCACAGCAGGAAGAATGTACCACCAGCGACATCACTACGCCAAGTATATATATAGCCTATATGAAAAGGGCATCCTCTTTGCATTGACCACTTGCCATCCTGTAATTCCCATTAATTACTTGTATTTTGAGTCAGTATTGCTTGTAAAGATCGGAATCCCAGAACTTGACGCCATAAGATCCATAACTGCAAATCCAGCCAGAATACTTGGAATGGACAGTGAGGTAGGAACTGTAGAAATTGGGAAAAAAGCAAATCTGGCCTTCCTATCTGATGATCTTTATTCACTACATTCCGATGTTATCGCCCACATGTTGGAAGGAGAGTTTGTATGGAAAAACTTCTAATTCTCAAAGGTGGAAAGATTTTCACCATGGAGGGCAAACCCTTGGACGAGGGTTATATCATCATAGAGAACGGAAAAATTGATGACATTAGAGACAAAATGGAAATTCCTGCTGAAGCAGATGTGATAAATGCACAGGGGAAATTCATCTATCCGGGTTTTATTGACATTCACGTTCATACCGGCCTGTGGGAAGAAGGCGCTAACGTTGAAGGTTCAGATGGAAATGAAATGGTAGACCCCGTTACACCACATGTAAGAGCCATAGACGGCATTAATTTCCACGATGACGGTTTTAAGGAAGCTATATCCTCGGGCCTTACAACTCTAAATATAATGCCCGGTAGTGCAAATGTAATAGGAGGCCAGGGGGTCATAGCCAAGACAATAGGAGAGATCGTTCTCAATCCATCAGGAATAAAAATGGCCCTGGGTGAAAACCCAAAAAGAGTTTACTCTTCCCAGAAAAAGATGCCGGCAACGAGACTCGGCAACGCATTTATTATGAGAAAGGCACTTCAGGATACTTTGAATTACATACAAAAGAAGGGGAAAGATAGACACTACTTTGATTTCAAACTTGAGCCACTCGTAGGTCTTTTTGAAGGGAAATACCCTGCAAAAATCCATGCACATAGAGAGGACGACATCTTAACAGCTTTAAGGATTATGAAAGAGTTCGGAATTAAATTCACCCTTGAACATTCTACAGAGGGCCACTTAATTGCAGATATCCTTGCGAAGGAATGCATCCCTTGCGCCTTGGGCCCGACCATAAGCTCAAGGATCAAGCAGGAACTCAGAAACAGAACTATTGAAACTGCCAAAGTTTACGAAGAGAAAGGTGTCCTATTTGCTTTTGTCACTGATTTTCCAGTAATCCCACACTATGCTTTATTCTATTCAGCCCAGATGGCTGTAAGAAGAGGACTTTCCGAAGAAACAGCGTTAAAAGCAATGACAGTGAATTCCGCAAAGATCTTAGGCCTCGAAGATAGAGTTGGAAGCCTGAAAAAAGGTAAAGACGCTGATCTGGTCATCACCGATAGGGAAGTATTCGACCCGAGGTTCAAAGTACTCATGACCATCATTAATGGAAAAATCGTATATGAACATAAAACTAAGGAAGATCTCTTTATTTAGGAGGCTTTGATGTTGGTCCTCAGGGGCGGAAGAATATTTACAGGCGAGAGTTTCATCGATGATGGCGCCATCTTCATCGAAAATGGGAAGATTACGAAAGTATTGAAGAGAAAGAGGATTCCATCAGGGGCCGAAATTGTTGACTTAAAAGGAAAGTTCATTTTACCCGGGCTAATAGATGCGCACACACATATTGGAATGAAGGATGAGGCTGCCCCAAGAGAATACTCGAATGTAAATGAGGCAACCGAACCTGCAACCCCTCATCTCTACGCCATAGATTCCTTTAATCCCGAGGATCCTGCTATTAAGAAGGCTATTGCTGCAGGTGTTACCACAGTATTTATAACACCGGGGAGCGCAAATCCCATCGGAGGGATGGGCTCAGTGATAAAGTTTCGCAGCGCTCCTCTTAAAGAGATGATCCTGAGAAAAGATGCAGGACTTAAAATAGCCCTCGGTGAAAACCCAAAATTAACCTATGGAGGAAAGAACACCTTTCCCATGACCCGCATGGCTGTCTCAGCAATCATCAGAGAAAACTTTACGAAAGCCCTCAAATATGCAGAGAAAAAGAAAAAGGAAACTGACATCAGGCTCCAGAATATTGTAAAGACATTAAGAAAAGAACTCCCATGCAGAATCCATTGCCATTCGGTGCAAGATATTGAGACGGCTCTACGCCTCCAGGAGGAGTTTGGTTTTGAAATGATACTAGAACATGCCAGCGACGCACCCATGGTAGTAGAAAAATTAAAAGATAGGGTAATAGGAATAGTAGTAGGGCCTCTTTTTGGTATAAGTTCTAAGCCCGAGTCTAAGAATTTGAGTTTTAAAAATCCTGCAATCATTTCGAGTTTTGGGATCCCTATAGCAATAACCTCTGACCACCCATTTAATGCCATTTACTACCTAACCATTTATGCGGCTATGAGTTATAAAGAGGGGTTGGACGAAACCACAGCACTAAAAACTGTGACCTCGACTCCTGCTAAATTTCTCGGCGTTGAAGATAGAGTCGGTTACATCAGGAGAGGTAATGACGCTGATATAGTGGTTTTCAGTGGACACCCATTGGATATAATGTCCAGAGTTGAAACGGTTTTCATAGATGGAGTGCGTGTAATATAATTTCCTGGATATGAAGGTCCTTGGCATCGAAACTTCCTGTGATGAGACGGCTATTGGCATTGTTGATGGAAAGTTTAGGGTAGTTGCAAATCTTTCGATAACCCATCTGGAGCATAGCGCTTTCGGGGGTGTTGTGCCTGAAATTGCGTCGAGAATGCATATAAAGTTAATTCTGCCAATAACTGAAGAAGCCTTAAAAAGATCCGGACTTAAGCTTGAAGATGTGGATGGTATTGCTGTGACTTACGGTCCTGGACTCGTAGGCTCCCTACTGGTTGGCCTTGCCTTTGGGAAATCCCTCGCATATTTTTTTGAAAAACCTTTTGTAGGGGTAAATCACCTGGAGGCTCACATGTTTTCAATTTTTCTCAACCGTCAAGTACCCAAAGAGCCTTATCTTTTTCTCATCGTGAGTGGAGGCCATACCGAACTCATTGTTATGCATAAACCTGGTGAATATGAAATCCTTGGGGGCACAGTGGATGACGCTGCAGGTGAAGCATTGGACAAATTCGCGAAAATGCTCGGTTTGCCTTATCCAGGCGGACCTATGATTGATCAGATGGCATCTTCAGGGGACCCGTCGTTTTATCGTTTCCCCAGAGCAAAGGTTGAAGGTTTAAATTTCAGTTTCAGTGGTTTGAAAACATCTGCACTTTACTACATAAGAGAAAAAGGAAGAGAATATATTTTACAAAACATCAATAATATCTGTGCTTCCTATCAGGAAGCAGTCGTTGACATGCTACTTTCCAAAGTTAAAAAGGCAATTAGTAGCACCCACATTAGAAAGCTCGGTGTCGTTGGTGGAGTGAGCATGAACTCAAGAATTAGACAGAAGTTTAATGAAGAACTAAGGGATGTGGATTTGCACTTCCCTGATCCTGAATATACCGTAGACAACGGCGCCATGATAGCCGCCACCGGTATCTATTATCTTCAGCGCGGAATTCAGTACGGGTTTGATTTACCCGCTAAGCCCGATCTTATCTTTGAGAAGTAAGGTCAAATCTCATATAAATTTCATTTACATTTTTAAGGAAGTCGGTCTTAAATACTTCTTCAATATCTTCAGGGGTAAGAACCTTCCCCAACTCGGCATCTTTAGAAACTACTTCCTTCAAACTACTCCCCGAATCAAAAGATAGGTGAGAGACACGTTTAACTATTTCATAAGCGTCTTTCCTCGCCAACCCCTTTCTGACTAAAAGTAGCAAAAGGACCTGTGAGTAGTAAAAATCTCCGAATTTCGACATATTTTCAGTCATTTTGTTTGTATTAACACTCAGCCCTTCGATTATTTCCCCCATACTTCGGGTCATAAAGAAAACAGTACAGATTGAATCCTCAAACACAAACCTTTCATTGGAGGAATGAGAGATATCCCTCTCATGCCAGAGAGCAATATTTTCCATAGCAGGAATTGTATACCCCCTTATAAGCCTTGCAAGGCCACAGATCCTCTCTGATTTTACTGGATTTCTTTTATGTGGCATTGCTGAAGAGCCTCTCTGTGCTTTCCCGAAGGGCTCCATCATCTCATTCACTTCCGTTCTCTGAAGAAGCCTTATCTCAGTGGCAAATCTTTCAAGGGATGAAGCATATAAAGCCAATTGAGAAACCATAAAAGCGTGTCGGTCTCTCGGGACAATTTGAGTGGAAACCTTTTCCACATTTAAGCCAAGCTCACTTAGAATTTTTTCCTCAATCTCTGGTTTCAAATACACATAATTTCCAACAGCACCTGAGATTTTCCCTACTGATACCCCCTGGAGTGCCTGAAATATTCTCTGCTTCGATCTCAGTAACTCAGAGTAGAAGAAAAGGAACTTCAAACCTACACTCGTAGGTTCCGCAAACACACCATGAGTCCTACCCATCACAGGAACAAATTTAAACTCCAGCGCCTTCGATTTTACCAGTTTTATGAGCTCGTCTAATTCGTTTAGTAACTTCTCCAAAGCTTGTCTAAGCATGAGAGCATTGGCAGTGTCTACCACATCGCTGGAGGTAAGCCCATAGTGTAGGAACCTACCTTCTTTTCCTGCTATTTCTTCAAACGCCGTAAGAAAGGCAACAACATCGTGATCCACATAATCCTCAATCTCCTTCGCCCTTTTCACAAATTCTTTAATGTTCACATGCTCGATTTTCTTTCTTACTTCTTCATAGTTCCCCTGGGGAATGATACCCTCTTTCTCTAGTACTTTTAGATGAACGAGTTCTATTTCAATCCACCTTTTGTACTTGCTTTCCTCCGAAAACACTTCACGGATTTCAGGAATCGAGTATCTCTCAATCACGGTAGAACCATCCTGTAGTCAAGCTTGGCTCCCATATCATCTTCCAGAATTTCATAAGGCTCAAGAAGTCTCATGAAATAAGGAGTCTTCCTCTTTTCTACCCACTGTATATGACCTGTGGCTTTTACCATCTTTTTCAAAATGTCTTGTGCTAGCTCCATTGTACCTGTAGTGTCCACAAGCCCAAATCTATATGCATCATTACCCGTAATTACTCTCCCATCTGCAATTTTTAAAATAGAGTCAGTAGGAATATTCCTCGAAGTAGCCACTACATCAACAAATCGCTCATAACCCTGGTCTACAATCTCCTTAAGTACCTCCCGCTCTTTAGCGGTCATACCCCTGAAAGGTGATCCGATGTCCTTATTCTCCCCAGATTTTATAACCACAAAATCAACTCCCAGCTTATCCATGAGCCCTTTTACTACAGGATACTCCATAATCACCCCTATGGAACCTGTAATAGACATAGGGTGAGAAACTATATAGTTTGAAGCACAAGCGATATAGTATCCACCGGAGGCTGCAGTTGTCCCGAGGTATGCAACAATTGGCCTATCGGAGCGCTTAAATTTCAAGAGACTCTGATATATTTCATCAGAAGGTACAATCCCTCCACCTGGTGAATTAACGAGGAGCAGCATCCCACGAATTCTCGGGTTATCTGTAACCATATTAACAAAGTCAGCAATTTCCTTAGAACTACTTATCGTACCCGTTATCCTGACAACTGCCAGCTGGGTAGAGAAACTCTTAACCACCAGATAGCCTATCAGGTAGATGACAAGAATTACTATTATTAAAAAAAACCACCATTTCTTCTTCATAATGTTCATATTTTAACTTCTTTTTCCTTTACAATCAACGTATCGTTAAACCTCCAGATAATAGCTTCAGACTCTTCGATAGTCATAAAGGTATAGAACTGGAGCCAATCTCCGGGATTTGCATAGATTGCCCCACTCTCAGTGGTCCTAAGAATGGGGTTGTGAAAATGAGCAGTAACAACCACATCATACTTGGCACAGAGCCTCTCGATCCGCCTCTCAACATCTTTGGTAAAAGGGGGGCGGGAGGAGGATTTTTTACGAGACAAATGAGAGATACGCTTTGCAATTGAATAAATTATATTACACGGTATCAGTTTCATTAATAGCTGCCACAACTTAAAAGATAAAAAAATACGCGTAAATATCCCTTCAAAGCTCAGGAGATCCCCATGGGTAAAATAAATTAACTTATTTTTTAAAGGGATGATGACCTCTTTGGCTCGCACTTCAAGTCCAGCTTTACGTAGAAGTTCTAAGGGGAAAAAATCATGGTTCCCCTGCACATAGAAAACCACAGATTCCCGAGCTTTAGTGGAGATCAAATCAATAAAAGGCCCGTAAATATCTCTCGCATAACGGGGACATTCATAGTAGAAATCAAATATGTCTCCAAGGAGCACGATCTTTTCAGGATTTGGGAATTGTTCAAACACCAATCTTAGTTTTGAGAACTTCTCCATGTTATTTTCAAGTCCGAGGTGGAGATCACCAAGAACAAGAATCATGTTGAAAGTATAAAGAGAACGCTTTGAATGGACAAAGACGCAGAGAAGAAAAACATCTTATTAAGGTGCTATTCTACGTATCTTTATACATCAATGATTGTATTATCAACCACCCAATCTTCCGCAAAAGACATACGCAGGACTATGAATGCCTTCAAACATTACCACGGTTAATACCTTAACCTATTATAAACTACAATTTTTATGCCCTTAAAGCCAATATGAGCTAGTAAATGCTACTCTACCAGCACCACTTCCACTGGTGTTTTGTTTGACAAGTTATCTCCTACAGGGCATCTTGCCTCAATTTCTTTCAGAAGGCCTTCCTTCTCTTCTTTTGAAATGTCTGCATCTATTTTGAAATTGACCTTGATTTTGTAAAAACCAGCCCTTGGCTCTTTTGCTTTACCCATAAGTACATCATAATCAAGTTCACCTTCCACTGATGCAGAAAGGCCTTTCAACGCTAGTCGCTTCTGCCTGGCCACAATGAGCCCTATTGTGATCATACAAGATGTCAAAGCAGCAAGCTCATACTCCAGTGGTGTCATCCCTTTATTGGTTCCACCCCCGGCAAGAGGTTGATCTACGTACTGGGTGAGATCCCTTGCCTTTACTTCCACAAGCATATTTTCCACCCATCTCGTATCTACTTTTATTTTTTTTATTTCTGCCATATGATCCTCCTTTCATACCTCCAAAAAATGTAAAAACAATCCACTTCTGAGTTTTGGTTCAAACCATGTAGATTTTGGTGGCATGATCATACCATGATCTGCCACCTTGAACAATTGCTCCATTGTTGTCGGAAAAAGAGCAAAGGCTACTTTGAACTCACCGCTATCCACCAATCTCTCGAGTTCTTTCACCCCTCTTATCCCCCCCACAAAGTCTATTCTTTTATCCCTTCTTGGATCTTTAATTCCGAGGAGAGGGTCCAAAACTTCATTTTGAAGGATACTGACGTCGAGACTGTTTATAGGATCATCTTCATTGATAATTGCTGGTTTAGCCTCCAGACAATACCACTTTCCATTTAGATACATACTAAAGGTGTGGACTTTGTGAGGTTTTATATCTTCGCCCTGAATGCTCTCCACCTTAAATTTTTCGCGTATCCTGTTCAATAATTCCTCCTCAGACATATTGTTCAAATCCCTAACTACTCTATTGTAGTCCATAATGTGCAAAACATTATGAGGGAATACCACAGCCATAAAGAAATTGTAATCTTCATCTCCAGTATGTTTAGGATTCCTCTCCTGTCTCCACTTCATGACCCTCCAGGCTGCCTGGGAACGATGATGCCCATCGGCAATATAGAGATGAGGTAACTCGGAAAACAGTTTTTGGGCTTCACCAATGTAATCCCTGTCATTGGCAATGTAAAGTATATGTCTCACGTCGTCCGCAATGAAATCATATTCTTTAGGAAATCTGGTCCCCTCAAAGATCAGCCTATCCAATTTCTCCCAGGATCTATAAGCGAGAAAAACGGGTTCTGTCTGAGCTCCGAGAATGTCTATGTGCTTTGCTCTATCAATCTCCTTCTCTTCCCTCGTCAACTCATGTTTTTTTATCTTACCTTCCTCATACTCTTTGCATGAAAAGAGGCCAACAAGCCCCACCTGCCGGATATCCCCCATGATCTCCTCATAAATGTAAAATGAAGGTTCATTTTCAATGAAAAAGATACCATCTTGAAAATATTTTCTCAGATTCTCCCTGCCCTTGATATATACTGCATCATCGTATGGGTTAAAGTTGTCGGGGAAATGTATCTCGGGTCTAATGACTTTTACGTAACTTAATTCGCTTTTTTGGTGCAGGACCTTAGCCTCTTTCACTGAAATTACATCGTAGGGAGGGCAATTCACCTGCTCGACAAATTCTCTTCTTGGCCTCCCAGCCTTGAAGGGTTTAACAACAGACATACTCACC
>Ga0179953_1167520_pt1 | contig 10984 bp, 10 predicted proteins | sample AD_JPNMR2_sludge_FD_136014 | JGI IMG/M metagenome (GOLD analysis project Ga0179953, IMG submission 136014) | Metatranscriptome of active sludge microbial communities of municipal wastewater-treating anaerobic digesters from Japan -... | ecosystem: Engineered > Bioreactor > Anaerobic > Digestate...
CTGATGATGAGATTCTTGGCGTTCTGATAATTGAGAAGGTTTTCGATCTACTTACTGTGGATAGAGATAAGCTGGTATTTGCTTGGCTAATCGATATGTGTGACTTGACTGATCTTCTTCTTTCTTGCACATCCAAGGAGGAAGAAGAGGAGGAAGAAGAGTATCCTGAAGAAGAATATCCTGAAGAAGAATATTCCGAGGAGGAAGAAGAGGAGGAAATCTATCCTGACTGAGGTTGGAGATGTTTCTTAGTGATCTTGATCAAGTCAGAACTGTAGCATGGGCTAAGAACAATTTGTGGCAGGTACACTTTGTACCGTCACCTCCATATCCCTTTGATACATGGTTTCCTGCATTCGACTTTAATATGAACACAGCTATATTGACAACCTGGCATCCAGAAGGTTATCACCAAGCTGATACTGAAGTTCCAGAGTCAACAACAACTTATACAATTACTTTAGGGTTTTATGACGATGAAAATGATACTCTTCTCAAGTACTTTACAGATTGGATTGACAAGATTTTAGGAACTTGTGATTTAGGTTATACAGAAATTATGCCAGTTAAACAGGCTGCACGTATGTTAATAACGAAGAGGTTCAATACTAGAAGGTCTATAGTTGAGAAAAGTCCTGTAACTAAATCTTTGATGGTTATACCTACCGGAGCTATCAACTTTGTAGGATCTGCAAACTTAGCTTTGAACACATATAGTATTAACTTTGTTGTTGTAGGAACAGCATAAATTCGAGGAGGTCAAAATGGATAAGTCGGTTCTTCCAAAAATACAGGTAACTCAGTTACCATCCAAATTCAAATCATATCCAAAAGATGCCACAATCTTCTATTATCCATACACTTACGGCGACTTACTATCTTTCAATCAGTCCAAGATGAGTGAAGCTGGCAATGTCGAGTTTATCTTGAAGGGTATTGAGGTCTCGCCTAACTTTAGCTTGACGTACTTTGACTTTTTGTATATAGCACTGCTAAGAAGGTTGTCGACCTTTGACTCAAGTAAGTTTGATATCAAGTATGCTTGCTCAAAGTGTGGAAATGTAGTGACGAAGACAGTTACATTTGAGGAAGTCGAGTTTGATGATATGGATGTTGAAGATCTGCCTATAGTGGTAACGTACAAGGATAAGGATCTAACAATAATGCCACTTACAATAAGTCAGTATCTTGACTTAGCCAAGAAAGGTAAACATAACAATAAGATAGCTATTTTGGCTAAAACTATAACGAATGTTCCCTTCGATGAAGCGATGAATATAATAAGTACGGCAACTGGAGAGTTTGCTGAAATTCTCGATGAAGTTAACACAATTCTGTATCATGGGATTAAGCCATTTAGTTTTGAATGCGACAATGAAGTTGATGGAGAGAAGTGTGGGCAGGTTGAGAGCGTGAGCATAGATCGTCCGGAGGTTCTTGTTCTACCCTTTCGTCGAGATTCGAAGGCTATTCGAAATAAGATTCGATTTGGCATACAACAGAATAGTTGACGCATATATGATAAATTTTCTTGATTATCAGGATGTGATATATTTGTACACTAGATGGGTGAAGGAACAAAGTGCCAAGAATAGGTGAGTTTGTTAAGTCACAGCTGACGAATGTAGCTTCAGTAGGTCTAATGCAAGTACCTATATTAGGTATGTTCGATCAGATATTTAACTTAAGGGAGAAAGCAACAACCTTAATTGACAAGTTAAAGGAGAAGAGAGCAACTGATAAAATTGGAGAAGGTATTCAAAAACTTGAGACAACACAGATTAAAACTACTAGTGTGACGGTTGAGGAAATAGAAAGAACTAGGCAAGATATTACAGCTGAACTTAAGAAAGATGATAAGTTGCAGAAGGAAGATTCAAAAGTATTGCTGGAAATTAGGAATAAGGTATCAGACATAAGTGAAGCTGTACTTGATATAAGATCAGCTATTGTGAAAGCTTCGACTCAACGGGGACGTGATAGAGAAAAGGAAGGTGGTAAGAGTAGTATTATAGGAAGAATTCCTGAAGTTAAGAAGACGTTAGTTGAAAAAGTTACCGTAATTAAGGAAACAGCTAAGGAGAAAGGTAAGTCACTTGTTGACAAAGTTAAGGGTATCGGTGAGTCCCTTACATCGTTCCTCCCCTCTGGAGGAATCATGAATTTACTCAAACCTCTTTTAGGATTTGCACTTAAACGCATTTTCCTTCCTGTATCTGTAGGTTTAGGAGCGTACTGGGGGACAAAGAAGATACTTGAGTGGACGGGACTTGACAAGCAACTTGAGAAACTACTTGAGAAACTAGGTGCTTTTATATACGACCTTGTGCACGAGCCAATTGAGACTATTAAAGGTTTGTTTAAGTCAATAATAGAGAGTGACTTCGTTAAGAGTATAACATCAGCGGTAGGCAATGTAGTTGACAAGATAAAAGGTATAGTTTCTGGTATATACGAGGGTATCAAGTCTGCATTTAAGTCGGTAGCTGAGGCAGTAGGAAACTTAATTGAAGGAGTTAAGCAAACTTTATCTGATTGGTATGAAGGAATTAAAAATGTATTCTCATCAGTTATTGATACGGTTAGTGGCTATGTAGATAGTGTTAAAGAGACGGTTTCTAACTGGTACGAAGGATTCAAGAATGTATTCAAATCAGTCTTCAGTTCTATTGGTGACTGGCTCAGTAAAGTTTATAATATGGGTTCAGGGTTAGTATCAGACTTCTTATCTTCACCTCTCAAGACAGCGAAAGAGCTTATTACAGGTACATATCAATGGAAAGGTAAAGAAGCTACAACAGCTGCAGCTGCAGCTAACGTGCAGACGCCAGGTACACCTTCGCAACCTGGCACAATTGGTGCACCTGTCCAGCAAGAGGCAGGTGCACCTTCTCAACCATCTTTCTTTAGCCGAGTTAAGGAGTTTGAGTCAAGAGCTGCAGGTTATGTAGCGGAGAAAGCTCAGACGGCTGTATCTGCAGTTACGGAGGGAGCAGGAACAGTATTTAAGGGGATTATAGCAGGTCTTGGTAGCGTTAAAGATGCAGTCGGTGTAGCTTATAAATGGGCTGGACCTATATGGAGAGCACTGAGAGAGTTTGGTGTAACCTCGCCGAATCAGATAGTAGCATTCTTAGGTCAGGTTATACATGAGACTGGAGGGTTTAAGTATCTTACTGAGGTATGGGGACCTACTCCAGTTCAGCAAAGATATGAAGGTAGAAGAGATTTAGGAAATATCTATCCTGGTGATGGATATAGGTTTAGAGGTAGAGGACTTATACAACTAACTGGTAGAAGAAACTACGAGGAAGCATCCAAGGCCTTAGGAATTGACTTAGTTAACAATCCTGATCTTGTATCTACTGATCCCGAGATAGCTGCAAGGGTGTCTGTCTGGTGGTGGAAAAACAATAAGCGAGTAATGCAAGCTGCCGAGTCAGGAGATATCGAGGCAGTTAGTAGAATAGTCAATAGAGGGTCAGTGACGAAGGCTCCAGCCTTAGGTGAATCAGAAAGAGTTAAGAAGACAGCTGCCATAGCAGCTGCTGTAGGTACTACCGCTCCTCCACCACCTCCACCTAAGGAGCAGATAGTGGAAGCAAGGGCATCACTCCCAGCATCAGGAACGACAGTTTCACAGGCTGGAGTACTTTCGGTTACTCCAAAAGAAGCTGAAGTTGAGGAACCTAAGGAAGAATTTGTTCCTAAAAAGAAAGTTCCTCCATCGATAGAGAAATACAAGAAAGAAAGGGCTAAGAAGTTAGCTAAGGTAGAGGAACTTCAGCCTGAAGTTACAACAACTTCGGCTACAAGTATAGGTGTTGAGCCTGAGAAGGTTACGGAAACTGCAGCCGTCCCTACTAAGAAAGGTCGGTCGAGAAGGGAGGTCGCAGCTAAGCCAGAAGAGTCATTATTTGGAGGAGTTTCGCTAGGAGCTTTTCCGACTGTTCCTAAGGGACTCGGGATTCGGGAAGGAGCAACAAAAGTACCGGAAGGTACCTTGAAGATTCCCGTTACTGAGGAGATTCTTAGAAAGGGATTAGCGGTTCTTCAGTTTACGACAGAGAAAGTTAAGGAGCTATATTCAGGACCTAAGGCACCGACAGAAACAGTCAAATTAGCTGAACAACTACCTAAGGTTGAAACGGTAGTTCCCAAGGTGGAGCCGAAGGTTGCCGCTAAGCCTGGAACAGTAGAAGTACCTAAGCAAGCCGCTCCAACTAAAGGTATGCCTGAGCCAGTTGTCCAGGTTCCTCCACCTCCTCCACCTCCCCAGCCTTCAGCAAGTGAGGAAAAGTTGCCGAGTACGCCAGAGCTTAGAGCAGCACTATCAGAACCAACGGAGACGGTTGAGAACAAAGAGAAACAAGCAGCTCCAAAAGTTGTTATTGATGATTATGGGTTGGCATTTGCTAATTCTATATTGTTTGCATAGGTTGTAGTATGCCTGAATGGGATATTGATAGTTTCATTAGGAATCCAAATGGTAAGATAGTTATATCTTGCCCTGATAATCCTGAAGGCATTAAAACTATAAGAGCGTACCTCTACCAAGACATCTCAATAACAACAGAGAACCAGTTTGATGATGTATTCAATATGTCGTCAGAGGCAAGTGGCTTAATCAACAAAGCGACAACGGCTCTCAATATGATAACTGGTTCTGAGATGTCTCAACGTGTACTTAAAACATTCTGGACGTCAGCCTTAGTTTGGGCAGGTAGTCAGAAACCTGTATTTCCCATTGAGATACTCCTTATAACTACTTCAACTCGTCAGAAGCCAACTATAACTGACCAGTATAAGGTTTTGTTGAGAGGCACCTTACCTAATAGCGAAAGTGATAAAGGACTACAGGTAGCTCCCTACAATTTTACTTATACATCAAAGAAGGGTGAGCTAACTCCGGTACCTGACCCGAAAACTTGCTGGGGTCTTAGTATAGGTAGGTGGCTTAGAATTCATCAGCTTGTTCTCAGGTCAGTAAGTGGAACAATATCGAAAACGAGAGTGAGAGGTGGGCAGCCTCTCTACATCAGAGCACAACTTGGATTTGAATTTTATAGAATGCCTACAGCTAACGAGGTTATTAGCTGGTTTGTTAAGTGATGGTTGACGATGTTAGGAGTTGAAGGACAGCTTGTTGTTAAGCTTAAGATAGGTGACCTGGAGGATTTTATTAATCCTGATGATTTTGAGTCACTTACGCTTATTGAAGAGGCAGGAAATGTCCTTCCTACATATGAATTGATATTTTCAACTCAGGACGAGTCACTCCTTCGCTACCTTAATGAAGGTAATCCTATAACTATATCGTTCGGTGAGACCATCGACACATTGATTAACTCCAGGTTGATGGTTTTTCATCCTATGATAGCATATGAAGCTACACCCAAGGTTAAAGTTCGACTAACAGGAATGTTCGACTTTCCAAACTATCTGTCAAATAGTAGAATTAAAATCTACCAGCAGATGTCTGGAGTTGAGTGTATATATCAAGTTGTAAGTGAGTTCTTTAGTCCGGTGTTCAATATCGAGAAGTCCCAAGATGCACAAACCTGGATACAGCACAACATACCATCCAAGGCTTTCGTGAATCATGTATGGATGCATTCTTATCTACCTAGCTCGTTTGTAGCGGTTGGTATATCTATTGATGGTAAGTTTATACTGAAGGATATAATTAAGGAATTGTCTATCTATCCTCGAGGTAGATGGGTAATGTCAACATTCGACGAGAAGATGGACTCAATTGCAATTGATGGTTTAGTTTCGATAGATAGCGAATCTGGGTTCTTTAACTTTTGGTATGGTTATGAGAGAAAGCAGTATCACTACTCGCTTGATGATGGAATAGACTTTCTCATGACAACGAAGACGAAGCCAGTCACAGTATCTTCCCTTAATCGCACAAAAGGTTTGTATGATAGATTATCACCGTTTCGACCAAGGAATGATAATGTTCACGAGAATTACTGGGAAGCTTATTCGCAAAACCTTGGATACCTTGTCAACTTCTCAAGTACGAGAGTAGAGGTGACATTCCCAAGGTATCTTAAGGATATGAGGGTTCTTGACGTAGTATTAGTAAAGTTACCTGAAGCTGGAGAGACTGTTGCTTCTCACCTGTCATCAGGTTTGTACGTGATAACAAAGCTAAGCAGAAGTATAACGAATAAACGTATAGCAACTACTTGCGTACTGTGTAAGGAGTCTCTCGATAGTCTAAAAGGTGAAGTTAGCTAATGTTTATTAAGATATATGAATATCTTAGGAAGTCAGATCAATTTAATATTCCCTATAAGGGAAAGGTACTTGACAATGATGACCCGAAGAAACTTGGTAGAATTAAAGTTGAAATTAAGGGATTACTTGAAGGGGAAACTTCCTCTCTACCGTGGATTTATCCAGTCATTCCCTACTTTTTAGGAGGAAGTGAGCAGTCAGCCATATTTTCTGTACCAGAGGTTGGGTCAAGAGTAGTTGTTATATTTCCTTATGATAGCATTTACTTTGGCTTTTATGTTGGTTACTGGAATACAGCTAAAGAGAGTAACCAGCTGTTTAGCACTAATTATCCCAATACGTACGGGTTTATTGATTCTAAGGGTAACTACTTCAAAGTAGACAAAGTAGCAGGAACAATCGACGTCTACCATAATTCAGGAACGCACGTCAATATCGCAGCTGATGGAACAGTTAACATAACAATTGTAGCGAATGAAAATGCAAATATATCCGGTAATGTAACAGTTAACGTTAGCGGAAATGTGTCTGTAACAGCTTCGGGGGAGTGTACAATTAAAGCTGCAAGTATTCATCTGAATCCATGAAGATAGCCAATTTACCTGATGATAACTACAAATGGATAGACGACGCCAAGTCCTACTGGAATGGTGTTATAGACAGTGGACTATATGAGAACAAAGATGAGCTGAAGGAAAAAGCAAGCCAGTATATCGATGAACTTAGGACTAAGTTCGACGATTACAAGGGTACGAGTATTCCAAGTATATTTTACAGAAGTCTCAATGAATTCTTTGGATACTGTACAATGAAGATACGCATGGTCGTCGATGATGATCCAGGAGTTACTGAGATAATTCCTGATGACGATATACGCAACCTGTTCACGGCTTGGAAACTCGATGCCATTGAGTTCTCAGCTATGTTCACAATTGAGGGAGAAACGACTGGTGATCTCCAAACTACTCCAGAGTATGATGATTTCAAGTCAAGTCTGGAGTCAGCTGCATCAAGTGATGCGAGTGCTTTATCTTCATTCGAAATGGGTTTAGGTAGCGCAATGGGTGCCAAGTCAACTTATTTAACGTACGGAAGACCTAAAGTGACTATGATAGAGCCTGAGAATCCCGACTGGACGAAAGAGTACGTTTACAATGACATGCACTTGAAAGATGTTCTTGATTTCTTTGGTTGGAAAGTTAAGGGAGTTAACATATAATGCCAGCAAACGCTCGAGTATCTGATTTGTGGGTGGGAATTTGTATCTGCCATCCACCTCTTCCAGTTATAGGAATGTCCGGTACGATTATAACCGGTAGTGATAACGTTAAAGTTAATTCATTATCGCAAGCTAGGCTGAGTGATATAGTTATAGGTTATTGCGGTCACCCTGGTTCGATAGTTACGGCAAGTGGCAATGTTGATGCTAACTCGATGGGTGCGGCAAGAATTGGTGACGCGGTTTCTGGGTGCGTAATAGGTACAATAGTTACAGGAAGTGGGAATGTTGATACTAATGGGTGAGTGAGATGCCTTTGTATTATGATTTTAAACTTGAGCCAGATAGAAGGCAACCTTTAGTCTATGACGAGAAGGCAGTAATTCAGAATATCAAAATGCTGCTTTCAACTGAGTTTGGAGAAAGGTTCTTCGAGCCTCATATATGTGCTGAGCTTGGAGAGGCTTTGTTTGAACTTATTGATGAGGATACAGCTGACTTTATCCTGAATAGGGTTATCAATGCTATAAGTGCGTATGAAGATAGGGTTTTAATGGATTACGCTAACTGCGAAGTTGTCCCGAATTATGAAAACAATAGGTATGATGTAGTTTTAGCATTCAGAATCAAGGGACTAGAAGGGCAGACATTCTCGACTGAGATATCACTCGGAGGCTCTTGATGTCTACTATCATAGATACCAAAAGTCTAAGCTATGATACCATAAAGGCTGATATACTTAAGTATGTAAAGAACAGACCTGAGTGGTCTACTATAGTAGAAACTAGCTCGATGGCTATAATAATTGAGCTAGTTTCAGGGTTGGCTAGCTACCTGGCTTATCAGACGATTGTTAGTAGGCGAGAATCTTATCTTCAGTATGCTAAACTTAGAAGCTCCAAGATAGGTCTCGCTGAGGACTTGGGATACTCAGTTTATAGAGGAAGTAATCCCAAGTATACGTTGAACGTTATACCAGATACAACCGTTATAATTGAGAAGTTTCAGTTAGTAGGGACTTACGGAAACTACGAAGTTCACTCGCTTGAAGATAAGGCACTTAACAAGAATGAAGAGACGACACTCCAAGTTGTTATAGGTGATCTTGAGTCCGAGTCTATTACGTGCGACTCGAATGAAATTAGAGTTTTTAAGTTTGTAAGTGAAGACATATCAGAAGACTTCATGATTTACTACAACAGCTCTCCAATTGAGAGTAGTCATATAAGTAGATATCTTATTGACCTAGTGTATGGAAAGTGGGTAGTTCTTTCGAATGCTTATGGTGGAGTTAATATCTATTATCTTAATCCTCCTACTAAGGTTGACGTTGACTTCACAGTTAACTTAGGTGGCAATTACCTTGAGTTGGACTTTGTAGCTGATATGAGTACAGGTACAAAAGTCGCACTTAGCTCTACTGATACGCTACCATCACCTTTAACTGCGGATAAGGATTACTACATAATACGTTTGACGGAGTCTACGGTTAGGTTGGCTACCTCTTTCGTCAATGCGGTCAGAAATGTACCAATTACTTTGTTGGATGAAGGGGTAGGAACGCATACTCTAAGTCAAGATAGAATAAGTTACAATTCTGGTGATACTATTACAATTGACTTCATTAAGTATGCAGGTGATGTTATAGAATCGGACTTCAAGTTTCTTTATGGAACTGTCGATTCCTATAGTTTACTCGAAAATTATAAACCACCTGAAGCATTGCGAGAAATTGAAGCTAATGCACCTTTCTACCATGAAGTACAAATGACGATTAGAGGTAGAGAGGACTATGCCAAGTTGTTTAAGACAATGGATACACGTATCATAGATACGAACGGTATAGATATCTCACCTGCAGTTGTCGGCCTAAGTTATATACTTAATGATTTGTCCTTGTTGTCAGATGAAGAGAAAGATGACATTATTGACGCAATGGAACCATATAGACCATTTGGCATTAGTCCTCCAATTATATATGATCCTACTGAGGTTACAGCAAACTTAAAGGTTACCTTGTATCTTAGATCAGGTGTAGTCATATCGTCTGATCAAATTAACGATGATGTTGATGAAGTTCTTGACGAGTATGATAAGAAACTTGGAAGTACCCTTGATCTAATCTCAATTGAAGATGAACTTGAACAACTAAGTTACGTCAAGGTAGCACGTGTTCAGGTTCAATCAGGAGCATGGCAAGCGTACACCTCATATACTCTAGGTCAGTCAGTTACACCTACAACTCCTAATGGAAGAAGATATGAGTGTATAACCTCGGGAACTTCTTCAGCTGCTGAACCAACTTGGCCTACTTCTGTAGGTGATACTATAATGGATGGGAGTGTTATCTGGAAGTGTAAGAACGAGGGAGATACCCTTGAGGAACTTGATTGGAACTTTTATTACAAAATAAGCAAGAGCTTGTCTATTGAAGTTGTATGAGCGTATCCGACTTACTACCTAAGAACATACGATCTACTACGTTATTTGAAGCTGTCTGTGCTCTTCTTGATTATGTAGTAGATAGCAGCAAAGAAGATATAGAGACTATAAGGCAGAAAGCTCTTGATCGTACACTACTTGAATCCGACCTTCTTGACTATGCCCTCGAAGAGAAGGGTTATGAATACATATATGAGGCATTAAGCTACGAAGACAAGCAGAAATTAGTACAATATGTTAGCTTGCTTCACTTACTTAAGGGATCAAGGAAAGGACTTGAGGTAGCTCTCAGACTTATTGGTATCGAATACGTTGACGTCATCGAGTGGTGGTATCTTCTTGAGAATCCCGACTTAATTTGTAAGACATTTGGATCAACTAACGATGTAAGTTTTAGGACTAATAACTATCCGTATAGTTTTTACACTCCAACAATTGAACCTTGTACATGGTCTCTCAAGGCTTACTTAGATGAAGAAAGAAACGAGAGCTTTGTTTATCCAACTAGTATCGTAAGAGAATTTACTCACAAGTATGTTTACCCAGTTCTGAAGAGACTTGAGCTTTTAAACTACTTCAAAGAAGTTTATGGTCAGGTACCTACAGAAGTAGTTCAACTCGTCATTGATACACTAACGTCTGATACATATAATACCGAAGCAGTAACGGAAACTTGTAGTAGTCTATATAGAACCTATGACCAGAGACTAGTTGACTATGTATCGTACTTCAGGCCTTTTGATATATTATGGAAGATACTATCGACTAATTATCCAGACGAAGTAACGAATCTTAACTATTTTACTCCTACGGTAATTCTATCGGAAACTTTTCCATATATTCATAATCATAGATTAGGATCAACAACACAAGAGACATACACAGGGGCATCAGAAGTAGTTGTTCCTAGATCGTCTAGCACTACTACCGAGCCGTCTCTTGACGACATTAGAGATATCTTAGGAGCAAGGTTCAGAACAAATAACACTGACTATCGTACAAACAACGGGTACTGGAACGTTACTACAATACATCATGATGCGGTTTACGGATATATAACTGAAAAGATACCAA
>Ga0179953_1038654_pt1 | contig 10195 bp, 9 predicted proteins | sample AD_JPNMR2_sludge_FD_136014 | JGI IMG/M metagenome (GOLD analysis project Ga0179953, IMG submission 136014) | Metatranscriptome of active sludge microbial communities of municipal wastewater-treating anaerobic digesters from Japan -... | ecosystem: Engineered > Bioreactor > Anaerobic > Digestate...
GAAAATGAGAGGAAAGAAGGAAAGAAAAAGAGGGAATGGATCAGAGTTTTTCGATCTCTTCGATGAGGTTCTTCAGGTAAGACAATTCGGAGATGAGTTCATCTACGGACGTAAAAACGAAAAGAACGTTGGTCAACGACTTCCTATCGACTGATGTTAAGAGCCTATCTAGAATCTTTATCTTGTCAATGGCGTATTCGTGTATCTCAGGCACTTTGGCAGTCAACTGGCTATTGATTCTGTCCATCTTTTCAGTGAACAAATAGACTGTTTCAAAATCGACCTCTGAAAAATCAAACGAGAAGATGAATGGTTGCTTCATTTGGAATGAAATCTTCATTTCTTCTGACAACTTTCTCACTTCTGCGATAGTAACAACTTCAAGCAGTATCTCGAGCTTTCTATCTTGAAAGAGGTCTTTATGTTCTATCACATACTGATTGCATAACGATAGTATTACTTCCAAGTTGTTCAGGGTATTTTCTAAACGTAGCAATTGCTTCGTGGGGGCATTATCGTAGTAGAGTTTCTTTAAAGATATTAGGTTCGAGATTTTGAACTTTTCTAAATTCCTGTTGCTGAATTCCAAAAGCTGAACTGTATCCGGAACATAACTATTTAGAAAGCTGTACGACATCAGAACTAATTCATCAATATTAACTACTTTTTTCTGAACTGGCTCAAGCCCGAGGAAATTAACTATACTCAGTGAATGCAAGTCTATTAACATTTTGTCTTTGGACTTCATGATTATCGGTGCATAATAATCCAGTAATTCGTTGAATAGAAAATTTGGGTCGAAGTAAATTTTTACCATACCTTCCCCCCGTGCTTTACTCGACCAATTCTCTTGAGTGAACTACCCCACCTATAGAGGGTGGGAGACTTCTTGATAAATTGGGTTAAATTTGGTTTCTATCAAATAGAATTCAAATCCTCTCTCTGTTTTCCCGCAATGTGAAGACATATGCCAATACTTCGGCAACCGCCTTGTACAGATTTTCTGGAATTACATTGCCGATTTCGGTGTTATAGTATATCTCTCTTGCAAGTCTTGGGTTTCTTACTATCGGTACATCACTATCCCTGGCGATATCTATTATCCTCAGTGCAATTCTATCGGCACCTTTGGCAATGAGTATCGGGGCGAAATTCTCGTCAGGATCGTATTTCAAAGCACATGCAAAGTGAGTTGGGTTAGTTATTACGACACTTGCTTCTGGTACTTCCTGCATCATTCTGTGCATTGCATATTGCATCATTACTTGCCTTTGCCTGCTCTTCAGCTCAGGATTGCCTTCTATTTCTTTAAATTCTTCCTTGACTTCTTGCTTTGTCATCTTGATACTCTTCTCATATTCATACTTTGAGTAGTAATAATCTACTATTGAAACAATGAGCAATGCTATTGCACACTTGATGATAAGCTCAGTAAGGACATCCCATATGACTAAAGAACCGTCTATCATGGCACTATCAACAGTAATCATGATTCTCTCGTAGTTTCCTTTTATTACACTATAACCCACAAAACCTATTATCACCAATTTTATAAGTGCCTTTGCAAGTTCGAATAGCGCTCTTAGTGAGAACATTCTCTTTAGTCCACTAATAGGGTTTAGACGCTTCAGGTCAGGTGTGAGGGTTTTAGCCGTGAATAGAAATTTTGTCTGCAATAGACCAATTGCTAATGAAATGAGTGCAGCCGCAAAGATTATGAACATGAGATAAGTAAACGTCGAACTGAACGACTGATACGTAAAGAATATCAAATCGTCCAAACTGCCCAAATCAAGGTCCGATAATTGAAAAACTGTTTGCGTACCGTTGATGAGCGAATCAAGTAGACTTTTACCAACGTACATGAAAACGATAGAAACAGCTAGAAAACTAATCCCGGAGATAAACTCTCTGGAGACTGGTACTTGACCTTCTTCTCTTGCCTTCTGTCTTTTTCTCGGTGTGGCTTTTTCTGTCTTGTCTGGGTCAGCAAAAAGCTGCAGATCTATTCTTAGTGAGCAGTTCAATGTATTATAATCAAGCTCAATGTTGTGTTCGACATGATCTAGTGGTGTCGCACGATTTGATTGTCGACTTACTTGGCTAACAACTGATCTATATACGGTTCCATCTTCACCACTGCTCCTGATATCAACTCTACCCATATTGGAATCATCCCTACCATCACGACAAACATTATGATTGTGCTTGCAGGCATAGCAACCATGAAAACATTCATTTGTGGTACTAAACGTGATAGAACACCGAAGAGTACGTTTATAAGAAACATTAAGCCGATTATTGGGAGTGCTATCTGAAGTGAGAAAAGGAACATGTCCAAGAATATCTGGAAGTACTGGGCATTTAACTTATCAAATGGAAGATCAGTCAGTACTAACGGGAACTTTTCTACGGACTTTATAACCGCCTCATAAATAAGTATATGCCCCTTAAGAGAGACAAACACGTAAAGGGACATGAGATAGATGAATTCACTGGTTATCGGAGATTCCTCCACAGTTGGGTCAAGTGAACCACTCACGTTGAATCCAGACTGAATACCGAAAATCTCACTGCCTGTATAGACTGCGCTTGCTATCGTATAGGCTATGAGGCCGATAAAAAAAGCCTATGAAAAAGTTGAAAATCAGAGATGTAACTATGGTTGCTAAAGGAAGCGTTATCGGGACCATCACAGCAACATGCGGTAACGTCATGTAACTTAGGGCTACCAAGAGAGCCACCAGTATCTCTGTTGGTAGCGTAAAGCTTGCAAACATCGGGGCTATGACCATCATGCCGGTCAATCTAGACAAAATCAACCCCCAGCTCAGTGCATACTGGTGTATCATTCCGTACATAGCATTTATCGACATATAGAGTCACCTGCTGAAAACTTTTTCGATCTATTCGTTCTTATTTGTCGAATATTCTGAGATGAACGAGTGAACATTATAGAATTCTTTGTTGTTTCCAGGTCTATCGTTGTAGAACGGTCTTGTACAGTCTTTACAGCCAGATGTTAAGAATGCTTTAGTAATATCCAACGTTTCCAAACTCTCTTCATATAACAGTCTTGATATGTTACCTTTCTCGTCGAATTCTACCCATGGTAGCAGAGCTTTCTCAAACATGATATATCTTAGAATTTGGATCTTTCTATACCTCTCAAGTGGTGGCATCTGCGCATGCTCAAGCTTCGTGCCCTTTATCGGTGTAAATGCAAAAAGTGCAATTTCTACATTGGATTCCTTCATTTTCTTGAATATCTCAAAGATCTCTCTATCGTTCTCGCCTAGTCCTACGATGAGATGAGTAGTTATACGATTCGGATATTTTTGTGCACCGTATTCTATGAGTTCAAGTGTATAATCCATATCCCAGCCTCTGTACTGCCTGTGTAACTTACTGTTTGCTACATCTATTGCTATCCCCAAATTGCTTGCACCAGATTCAAAGATAGCATCTATGTCTTCTTTATCCAAAACTCTGGTTGACACTGAGATAGCAATATCTTTATCATTCTCTCTTACTTTCTCAACCACATATTTTGCATCTTTAAGTGCGCCGTTGTAGTTTACCACCTGAAAACAGATTCTTCTGAAATTGTGCGCCATGCTTAACAAAGAGTCTAAATCTATTTCCTTCCATGTGATGCGTGAGAGGAACTTGTTGTCTGATAAACTATCTCTTGCATGCGTACAGTATGAACAGTTGTACATACAATTCCCATCTAGCATCAAATATGCTGTTGGCATCGGTTCTGGGATTTGCTCACCGCTGATTATTTTCCATGTCCAGTAAGAAGCTCTGATCAGCATTAAGCAATCTCCTCTTTAGCAAATTGTATCTCGTAAAGCTTGTAATAAGCACCCTTTTTTGCCAACAGTTCAAGATGTTTGCCTTCTTCAGCTATTCGTCCATCTGCTACTACGACGATTCTATCTGCTTCCACGACAGTAGACAACCTGTGGGCAATCATGATAACTGTATTATCCTTTGACAAATCACGTACAGCTTGTTGAATTCTATGTTCCGTTTCGACATCGATGTTACTTGTTGCCTCGTCAAGTATGAAAATCTTTGCACCAAACAATACTGACCTTGCGAGCGCTATGAGCTGCCTCTCGCCTGCAGAGATTCCTTTACCGCGCTCCACGATCTCTGTGAAAATACCTTTGGGTAGCCTCTCAATTGCATCGAGTGCCCGCACCTTGGCTAGGGCTTCTATAACCTGCTCTTCCGTGATTCCATCATGGAATAGCCTTATATTATCAAGCAGTGTGCCACTAAAAAGCACGACATCTTGTGGAACCGCCGAAACGCACCTTCTGAGCATCTGCAAATCATACCCTTCCAACGGGACACCATCTATAAGTATACTTCCTTTCTGAGGTCTGTACATTGCATTTATAAGATTCATGATCGTTGTTTTACCAGCACCTGTCTCACCAACTATCGCGACAAGTTCTCCAGGTACGAATTCCAAATTTACATCTTGGAGTATCCACCGCTTCTCATCGTAACTGAACCAAACATTTTTGAATTCTACTTTTCCATAATCTATCTCTTTCTTCCCATTAACCTCTCCCTGTTCTTCTACAGGTTCATCCAGTAATGCAAATATCTTCTCTGCACTGGCTGTTGTATTTTGAATTATATCATACTTTTCAGACAAATCTTCTATAGGTCTCATAAATGTGTCTATATATGATACAAATGCAAATAAATCTCCGAAATTCAACGTCTTATCGAGAATATACTTTGCTCCGAACCAAACTATCAATGACATTGTTAGATAGTAAAGGAAGTTTATCACAGGTCTGAAGATACCGAAGACATAAAGTTGATTCATGCGTGCTTTGTACAGTTCCTTATTGATTTTATCAAACTCGTTTCTTTTGTAACCCTCAGCGTTAAATAACTTTGTCACAGGCATACCTGCAAGGTTCTCTGCTATATATGCATTTATCTTTGATATACCAGTACGCACCGCTCTATATGCTCTTATATCGAAATACCTAAAAATTGCCATCGCTATTATAATCAGTGGAAATATATAAACTATATCCAAGAACAATTTTGAACTCATCCGCCACATCACGAATATAACCCCGGCAAGTAAGAATACATCGTTTACGATGCTTGTTATCACCGAAGTGAAGAACTCCTGAACGTTCTGAGTATCGCTAGTGATACGCGTTGTCAACTGACCACTTGGGTGCCTATCAAAAAATGACATGGGCAGCATCAACACATGGTCATACAACTCTCTACGTATGTTGTAAACCACCTTACTTCCTATGTACGTTGTCACGAGGATTGAGAGATATTCAAACAGGAAAATGGCACCTGAGACAACTAAAAAGAGTATTGCCTGCTGTGAGATACCTGCGATCCTTTCTGAAGTCGTGAGTGTATCAGAAAGTATGTAAGAGTTAATCGCCTTTCTTACTATCTGTGGTGGCATCAATGTAAAATACGTTAGGGATATAACTATCACTATGGCAACTAGCATCAGGTGGAAATACGGTAAAGAATACTTCAGAAGCCTAATGAATACGTTCTCTTTCACTACCTCACACCTCTTTTCGATAATTGAACAAACAAATAGGTTTCCCTGTTACTCGGTTCAGAGTTCGGGCTTAGTCGAATTCTATCTTGTTTGTACTCTTCGATTTGTAACATCTCTTATCTGCCAATTTGAGCACTTTCTGTGTATCGCCTTCTTTAGGATAGATTGCTACTCCCGATGAAAATGTTAATTCGGTACTTTTGAAGAAGCAATCGTGGATTCTTGTCAAGACCTTTTCCACCTTGTTTCTGTCTGCTGTTTTTATGACAATTACAGCCTCATCCCCACCATAGCGGAATGCCAAATCATCTCTTCTGATGTTCAGGTTTATGCATTTACCGAATTTCGCAAGTACTTCGTCACCTTTCGCATGGCCATATTTATCATTTACCATCTTGAATTTATCTAAATCCAAGAAGGCAAGTGAGAACTCGGAAAAATGGTAATCCTTCAAGAACTCCTGCAACATCCTCCTAGTCTTTAGACCAGTCAATGAATCGGTTTCAGCCTTCTGTTTCACAGAATCGAGGAATCTCTTATTTTCGATTACAAGTATCATTTCTTGTCCCAGGTCCTTCAAGACATTCAATTGATAATCTGTTATCGGTTTTAAGTCAAAATTATTATCTGCTAGAAGAAGTCCTACTATGTCGTTTCCGCTCTTGAGAACCATGAGTGCGAATTCTTTTGTGATATCGTATTGCTCTGCAATTATAGGCATTTCTTCCTTCGAAAAGACACGCGGCATTCCGTCTGCATAGCCTTTTATCAACTCTGCATCTATGAACTTCCCTTCGTAAGGTAACTCCAAAGTCGATTTGAAGTCCTTAGAAACGTTATCTAGAAAGTCTTTCATATTGAGGTCTATATCTTCAATTGCCTCCCATACCCTGTGTGCCTCTTCTAGAGTCCTTGGTCCAAGTGCCTTTTGGAAGAAAAACTTTCCATCTGCGTAATAGAAGAACATAGCCCTGTTGAATGCTCCGGAATATCCTGCAGTTATACCTGTCAAAAATGCATAAATCATCGTATTTATGTTACTGTCAGGCTGCAATGTGTATTCTATTATCAACTTGGAATTTATAAAGCTCTGCGCATATCTTGTAGCTTCATGATGAATAATGTAAAGTACCCACGATATCTCCTCCCTCAGCTCTCTGATCATCTTGTAGAGTATTTCTGGAACTGATAGAAGAAGTGTCTTGTAATCGATGACATACCTTCCCTTATCTGAAAGCAAGACAACTGTTTGATCCTCAACCCTATCAACGATCGATACCCTGTTTATCTTCGAACAAGACAATTTCTTTGAGACCTTCCAAAACTTGAAAAGATTCTCTGGGACCAATTCTGGATTACTGCATATAGATAGGTCAACTTTGAAATATATGTCGTGCTTAATTATTTCGTTTAGAATATAAGAAATGTAACTATCCAGATAAGCGATATTTATACTCCTTTGATACTCACACCAATGAACCACACGTACTTGAATCTGCTTTGCAATCCACTCAAGAAACTTGTTATCTCTCTCATCGAATGGCGCAACATAGTGACTATCTATATCTATCTCACCGTATACGCTACCATCTCTTCTCAGTATTGGAACGACGATCTCACTTCTCACGTGGGGGCTACAAGAAAGATAATTCGTCTCTTGAGTCACATCTTGGACGATAAATGTCATCTTAGTTTCGGCTGCTTGACCGCATATTCCTCTGCCTACAGCTATCTTCACATGATCAGTGGGTTCTCCCACATATGGTCCAAGCTCGAGCATGCCTTCTTCATTCATGATATAGAACCCTGTCCAATTATAGTATGGAACATATTCATCAAGCAGTATGGGTATCTTTTCGAGCAGTTCCTCATTCTTCAACTTCTCGATCTCAACCTTTAGAAATTCGAAAATCTCGTTCTTGTCATAGTACATTCCTTCTAACTCACCATGCCTATAATGAACAGCAGCTTGATATAAGGCGTCTGGGAGCATCTGCAACTTCCCTCTTTTCCAAAGTGAAAAAGCATCGAAGACTATTATCTTTTCTACCTTACCATCAATAACAACCCAGTCTTTTACACCGGGACCTACTATAAGAAAGATAACAAAATCTTCTTTGTCAAGTTCTAAATCATTTGCATGTGCCCTTATAGAAACTGTAGTCTCTTCCTTTACTCTTCCTTTGTAGTTTTCAAAATCATGTGAAAATCTTGTGAGTTCCTTTCTAGATATATTGTTTATTAACTCCTTAAAATTCTCGAACTGTGATTCATACCTTTCAGTGATAGGACTAAACGGTAACGCTTTCCAGAAGTCATACCAAGCACTTTTCTCATAAGTCAACATTTCGAGAAAATCTTCGACGTGATTTTCAACGATACTCCTCATCATCTTCACCCCTAAATTTCTCTTCGAGTACTTCATATTTTAAATCGTCCGTGACCAAAATCTTCAATTCCCTTTTTCCATAAACCACATCTAGGACGTCGCCAGATTTGACTTCATAAGAGGGTTTAAGCTCTCTTCCGTTCTTCTTCACCAACCCTGCTTTTGACACCTCTTGAGCTACCGTTCTTCTCTTTATAATCCTATTCACCTTTAGGAATTTATCTAGCCTCATGCACTTCGTCCCCATCTTATCAATTTGATAATCAAAATTGCTCTAAAAAAATTATATCACCTTTTAATATAATTCGCTATACGAATTTCTTTTTTAGTCACATTTAGTCGTACCACATTTGAATATAATTATTTGAGGCATTCCAAAGCATGTATTCGTTTATCCCAAGTTCTTTCAACGCCTTTATCTCTTTTTTGATCGCATTCTCATCGTACGTTATATGTCCTTTTACCCATGTTGCAGTGAAGGATTGTATCCATGGTCTAATGCGAGCTGGCGTTGGAATATTGTAGTTTCTTTTTAGAGCATCGGAGACTGATCTATAAACAGTTTCATAAGGGAATTGATCTGGAATGGACAAGCCAAACGAACCATTGGCATAATGGCTTGGATAGACCATTGGGCAGATATAGTCAACAACGTTTGAGATAGCCTCCCAGTACTGGCCAATCCCCAAATCATCGACTGCAGTTGAAACAAGTCCGAAAACATCAGCTGCCAGAGGTATTCCATAGCGATCTAATTCCTTCTTGGCATAGATGAGGAATTTCTGAATAGCTTCTGCAAAAGAATCTTCACTTGTCTTTCGTAAATCTACTCGACTCATATCGGAGTTTGTTAGTTCTGGAAATCTCACATAATCATACTGTATCTCATCGAACCCCACTTCTACAGTCTCTTTAGATATTGCGACGTTGTATTCCCATAACTGCTTATCATAAGCAGAAGCCCAAGGCACCTTATATATACCCGTATACGGGTTACCGGTATCTTTGTAGACAACTGCTTTATCCATATGTGTCCTAGCATATGAGGGATCTTTGAAACACACAATCCTTGCAATCACATATATCCCCGCAGCTTTGACTTCTGATATTATGCTCTTCATCTCTTCTTTAGAATAAAATGCCATCTCATTTGCCTTTGGCACTACTCTTTGCGATGCCTCTGCTTTGAAAAGCATGAAGCCGTCATCATCTTTCACATCTATTACAAACGCATTTAAATTTGTCTCTTTTGCAAAACTAATCCAGTTATTTATCTTTGTACGAGTATTTACTGAAGTACGAGTTAAATAAATAGCTCTAACGTCAGAAACTCTACCCACAGTTTTCTTCACAGGTTCAAAACTGATATTTTCATATCCACTTCCCGCAATTGGTTTTAATGAATCACTTAAGAACGCAGAACGAACCCAACCTTCTATTTTTCCATTTGCTGTCCTGTAGCACACTTTTGTGAATTTCTCGTTGTTGTAGGTTGTTTCGTCGACTTTTTCTACATACGAAGCATACTTCAAAGTGTCTAAAGCCTTGCCCCCCGGAGAATCGAAGAGGCTCACACCAAAGGCACTGACAAAGAGGTATTTATTTGTATCTATCTGATTTATCGTAGGTGACTTATCATTTACTGTATCCAAATTCTTGTTACTTGAAGGACCAACTGGACTATCCGAGTTATCACTCGAAACATGCTGTGAAGATGGTGCAGACAGATCAGGTAAGGCAACATCTGAAGCAGGTGAACTCTTTTGACTAACTCGATCGTTATTCAAAACAGCTGTATCTGTTGCTATAACTATGATATTTTCAAAAAGGCTTGTGAGAGACGAGTCCTGTGGTGAATTTAATATTACAGTTGAAACAGTTGTGTCGGTAGCGACAGTACTGGAGTCCCTTGTATCATATGGTGCTTTCCCTTGAAAATCCTGAGCACTTGGATCGATGTCAGAAGCTTGAACACCTTGTTGACTGATCGATAGATTGACAGAAACAAGTGCTGAATTCTCGTTTTCTTCAGAAAAAATAACAGCGAAGAAAATGCCTAGAGAGACAAAAAAGAGTAGAATAGCTACTAATCCTACCTTCAACCTTGTCTGTTTTGCCTTTTCAACTGTATGTTTTAGTGGTTCGCTTAGTTTGACACGACCGTTCTTCTTGTAGTCACTTTCATCCGCCATACTGAACCTCCTGCTATCCTGCTATAACGATCTTTGAAA
>Ga0179953_1150386_pt1 | contig 9871 bp, 5 predicted proteins | sample AD_JPNMR2_sludge_FD_136014 | JGI IMG/M metagenome (GOLD analysis project Ga0179953, IMG submission 136014) | Metatranscriptome of active sludge microbial communities of municipal wastewater-treating anaerobic digesters from Japan -... | ecosystem: Engineered > Bioreactor > Anaerobic > Digestate...
CAAAGAAAGAAAATACAAAGTTAAAACAAAAAGTGAACTTTCTCTTAAAGCTTTAATATCTACAAAAGAAAGGCCTATTGCAAAAAAAATTCCTATAATTAAAAAAATTAACTGTTTTTGAAAATTAGAAAAATTACCCGATGGCAATCCAAGACTGTAAATAACAATCAAACCAAGAACGCTAAGCAAAACAGCAAAGCTCAAAAAAGCCCAATCAAATTTTTTCAAAGATAAAGTAATCAAGTTAGTCATTATTGATTTTCAATGTTATTGCTCTTTTCCCACTGTAAATTATTAATTTCAAAAGAAACAACTTTTCCTTGCTTATCAATAGTAATTTCTTGTTGAATTTTCTTCTCTTCATTTTCTTTTATTCCATCTATTCCATTTTTTTGAGTAATAACTTCACCATTTTCATCTTTAATTTCAATATTCCAATCAAATTCTTTAACAAAAAAGTTCTGGTTAGGATTTTGCAATGTTGCTGTAACTATGTAAGTAAACGGTGCTTCCCAAGGTTTTTCGTCATTTTTTAACTCAGCGCTTAAATCTTTAATTTCAATGCTTTTAATTTCCTCCGGTGCAGGAGATGGTGCTATAAGAAACCAAATAAGTCCTGCTATCGCCAAGAGAAAAGTTAGAAAACCAAGAGCAACATTTATTTGTTTTAATTTCCGACCACGAGGAGTTAGCATAATAATATAATAATATACGAATTTATCCGAATACCACGAAAATATGAGGAGGTGATGTTTTCGGGTTCATTCAGATTGTTTTGAGTTTTTCGGATTGATCTTTTGAAGTGTTCGGATGTGGGTTTTCAAATTATTTCGCGTTTCGGACATTGCTTATTTAGATACTAACGCAACGCATCAGTATTCTGTAAAGGAAGAGTGATATCGTTAAAATTTTTTCCAGTCCAAACATCCTCTCCAGTAAGTTTTACCTCGCCATGTAACTCTTGAGGAAGGGTTGTTGGCGTTATTTTGAATACTAAAAAGTAATCTTGGGAAAAATTTGCCCCAATATCTCCTATGCTTAGAGTTAATTCTCTTGTGTCTTCATCAAAATTAACATTTAAATCCGGGGGAGATGTTTTATTTTGAAAAGAAACTTCTTGTGGCAAGGAAAATGTTATTTTAGAATTTTTTAATTTATTTCCCTTGTTATCTAAATGAAAATCGATAGCAAAAAAAGTATCTTTTCCCACTTCAAGAAGAGAACCAGTTTGAGAATTATTGAAAATGTTATTAATATCTAATGGTAAGTCGTTCAAACTTAAAGAAACTTTTTCATTTAAAGAAATTTTTGAGGAAACTTTTATTTGAAAGGATTTTTCAATAGTGCCAAAATCAATATTTGCTTTTATCAAACCGTTTTCTTTTGAAAACGAGGAATTATAATCTTTTACCATTACATTAAAGCCAACGCTCCCCTGGCTGTAAGGACCAAGAAATAAAAGATCAGGAAAGTTATCCGAACTAAATGTTATTTTTTTGCCCTCAACCCTTCCTCCGGGAGCTTTAAGAGTTGAAAAGTCTAAAACATCACTGTCCAAAGTTACTGTAAGAGTAAGATTTCTATAAACATCTTCGCCATTATTAACAAAATTTATTATAAAAGCAAGATTTTCACCGGGCAAAGCTACATAATTTGGATCGCCATTAACTTTTAAAAAAGCATCTAGTGTAGAAGTACGAATTTTTACAACTTTTTTCACCGTCGCTAACGGTATAAATTCATATAATTTTGGATCAAATATGCCAAAATTTGCTTCAAAAAGCTTTTCTTCATTCGCTTTTCCTTCAAGCTTTCCTTTGATCTCTAATTTTCCTCCTTCTCCTTCATTTAAGGCGCCAATATCAAAAATGTTTTTTCCTTCTTCAATTCGTTCATTTTCAGTTTTTGAAGAAGTACGTTGAAATCCATCAGGAGAAGAAAATCGTAATTCAAGATCGGTTAAGGGAAAAGGAAAGCTTGATTGCCAAGAGAAAGAAACTGAAAACTCTTCATCTGGATCAACTTTTGTAGGAAGTTCCATTGAAAACAAAATTGAAGTATCAGAAATTCTTGTTGAGAAAGAAGCTTGATTCTCAAATAAAGTAGAAAGATTTTCTGGATGAAAAGTAACAGAAACTTTTCCGTTTTTAATCTCATCTTTAGTGCCAAAAATAATTCCAGAAAAGCTTTCGCTTTTTTGTTCACCGCCCGCAATGGTAGAAATAATTTTCTGTTCTCGTTTCTTAATCGAACCATCGTCAGCAAAAACACCCGATGGATATTCAAAATTTAGAACTACATCATTAACTGTGATCTCGCTTTGATTTTTAATATTAACAAGCCAACTTACCTCTTTACCAGAAATAGTTTCTTCTGGGCCAGAAACCTGAATTACAATATTCTCTTTTGAAAAAGTATTTTTAAAAAAAGAAAAGTAAATAATAGTTCCTATTCCAACAAGAAGCAGAGTCGAAACTAAAATCAAGGTTGATTTTTTTGACCAATGAAATTGATGGAGTCTATTTTTGTTTTCAAACTCACTTTGATTTTGTAAATTATTTTCTTCAGAAGAAATCATAAAAAAATATTAATTTTTGATATTTTAATTTCTCCTAAATGTCCAGGTTTTTAACCTCCTTGGCATACGTTCGCTGAGAGTTTCGCTCTCATCTCACGTCCGCTAAAACTATTATATGTCTAAATTACGGACTGTTTTTGCGTACGTTTGGATAAATTGCTTTCTTGGTAATACTTCTTTACCCATTAAAATATCAAAAATTCTGTCGGCTTCCTCAGCGTCTTCGATTGTTACCTGACGCAAAATTCTTTTTTCTGGATCCATCGTTGTTTCCCATAATTCTTCGGCATTCATTTCGCCAAGCCCTTTATACCTTTGAATTGAAACCGGTTGGTCTCCTATTTTTTTCAATGTTTCGTCTTTTTCTTCATCGGTATAAGCATAATATATCTTTTTTCCGCACTGAATTTTGTAAAGGGGAGGTTGAGCCACGTATAAATAACCTTTTTCAATAATCGGTCTAAAATAACGATAGAAAAGTGTCAAAAGCAAAGTACGAATATGATTGCCATCGGTATTATGCAAAAGAATCCCTCCGTTTCCGGCTATAAAATTTTGATCACCAAGAACTGAAAAATCGTAAATAAATTTATCTTTTGGATTTTTAATTTCTTTAACTTCTCTGACCGGCAAACCAACAAAATCTTGAGAAATAGGATAAAGATATTTTCCTGTTAATTTTTTATGGTTTACTTTCTTTAAATAATTTTCTAATTTTTGAGCGTCTTTATGACCCTCCCAAACATTTTTGGTCTGGAGTAAATAATCAACCGTAGAAATTACCAAGTTATAAGATTTAAAATTGGATCGGATAATTTTGCCATCTTTTCTTAAATGATTTTTTCCTTGAGAAACTGAATAAGATGGAAATATTCCCCATTGCCTAAAAATTGTAAGAATACCTTCAATCAATTTTTGGGAAGATAAACGCCAACCATAAATTGCTTTTCTTATGCTATTTTTCTTTTGCCAAAGAGTAATAAAGCCATCGCTTTGTAAAAGTCCCTGAAGCAAACTTTCTTGAATCTCTCTTTTTACATTAAAGAAAACATCGGGAATAAATTTTTCCTCTGCTTTTTTACCCAAGAGTCCAAGCTGGGTCAAAATTAATCTAAACTCAAAGGAGTGAAAATGAAGTTGAATAGCATTTGGTTTTTTATATTCTATAATTGCTTTTACTCCAAATTTTTCTTTAATAATTCGGGAAAGTTCTTTTATATAATTTTCTGCTTTTTCTTTGCCAAGCACCACAGTAAAACGATTTGGATTTTTCTTTTCTGGAGAAAAACAGCCATCGCCCAAAAACCAGCCAATCAAATAAGCCAAATCTTTGTCTAATTTAAATTGAGTTTTAATTTCACGAGTGTGGTTTTTTAAATAAAACTTAGCATTTTGCGGAAGTTCTTGCTTTTTTGCTTCGTTTAAAGGAATGTAGATATCGTATTCCAAAGAATCCGACTTAATATTGAGCTTTTCCAAATAATTTTGAAATTGATAAAATCGCGGCATTACATTATCAATTTTTTGCTCCCATTGCTGAATAACTTTATCATAAACCTGAATTTCCTTTCCCATTTCCTTACGAGAAACTCCTGCTAATTCTCGCTCTTTTTGGAAAGAAGACCAGAAGGAAGAATTAAGTTCGCACCATGCCATTGACGGAATTTGACTTATATCTCCTTTTGAAACCTTAACAGAAATATTTTCATAATTTGAATTTAACATTGTTTTTTCCAAGTCAATTAAATATTCCCTATCTTGCCTTGGAAAAAATTTGGGAAAAATGAGCAAGTCTCCTTTTTTAATCTCATTTCCTTTCTTGGTTATCACTTTTCCATTTTCAAAAACATAAACACTGTGGCAAGAAGTAACTTTTACCGAATAACCGCAGTAAGTTTTTATTTCAAAAAGAGGCGTTCGCAATGGATGTATTATTGTCTCGTAAATTTCCTTTTGCTCTCTTTTTTTAATTTTGGAATTATAAGTTAAAACTTGATATTTTAAGGTATCATCGCAATTTTCAATAAATTTTTCTACCTCAGTTAAGAAATATTCTTGGGTTTCTTTGTTAAAAAGCAAAATTGGGATATCTCCAGTAACAGAATCAGCATCAGCCATTATGATAATTTTGTGATATCTTAATTTGTTAATATCAAAATCATCGGCAATGGCAGTGCCAAGAGCAATAATTAAAGATTTTATTTCTTTGGAAGATAAAACTCTATTTAAATGTACTCTTTCAACATTTAAAATTTTTCCTCTTAAAGGTAGAATTGCCTGAGTGCGTCTATCCCGACCCTGGCGTGAACTTCCGCCGGCTGATTCTCCCTCGACTATGAACAATTCTGATTCTTCAGGGTTTCTAGAAGTACAATCTGTAAGTTTTCCGGGCAAAGCTAAACCTTCTAAAAGTCCTTTTCTTAAAACTGATTCTTTAGCTGATTTTGCTGCCTCCCTTGACTTTGCTGCTAACAAACATTTTTCGATAATTATTCTTGCATCTCGAGGATTTTTTTCTAAAAAATCAGGCAGAAGATCGGAAATCATCGTCTCAACTGCTGACCTTGCTTCGGGATTTCCTAGTTTTTGTTTTGTTTGCCCCTCAAACTCAGGTTCTGGAAGTTTTACCGAAACTATTGCTGTTAAACCTTCTCTTACATCGTCTCCTTCTATTTTATCTTTTTCAGTTAATAATTTATTTTGACGCCCCCAATTTTGTAATGTTCGTGTTAAAGCAGCTCGAAAGCCAGTAAGGTGCGTTCCGCCCTCTCTTGTCGGAATATTATTGGCGAAAGAAAGCTCCTCTGATTCAATATCATCTGTATAGCAAAAAGCAACTTCTACTTGAATATCTCCTATTTGTTTTTTCCCATAAAAAATATTTTCTTGTAATATTTTTTCTCCTCGACAAAGCCAGCGGAGCAATGATTTGATTCCTCCTTCAAAATAAAAAGCATAAGATAAAAATGGTTCTTTTCTTTCATCTTTAATTCTTATTTTTACTTTTGGTAAAAGATATGCTTGAAGGCGTAAGTGATCAACTACTTTTTTAAAAGAAAATTCGATTTTCTTAAAAATTTCTGGATCAGGTTCAAAAATTATTGTAGTGCCGGTACGGTCAGTTTTGCCGAATTTCTCTACTTTTGTAGTTGGTTTCCCTCTTTCATATTCTTGAAAATATTTTGTTCCATCACGATAAACTTCTGCTCTCATCCATTTCGATAAAGCGCAAACAACGGAAACTCCAACTCCATGTAATCCTCCAGTTGCTCGATAAGTCTTGCCCCCAAATTTTGCACCAGCATGAAGATAAGTCATTACTGTTTCTAGAGCTGATTTTTTAGTTTGAGGATGAATATCTACTGGAATTCCCCGTCCATTATCAGATACTTTTATTCGATTTTCTGGCAAAAGACATACTTCAATCTCATTAGCAAAACCCATTGTCGCTTCGTCTAAAGAATTATCAACAACTTCAAAGATTAAATGATGCAAGCCTTCAGAACCAGTTGATCCAATATACATCCCCGGCCGGCGGCGTACCGGCTCAAGACCTTCTAAAATATAGATATCTTTTGCATTGTAATCTGATTTCATAAAATATCAACGAATTTACGAATATAGTTCGAATTTACGAATATGGATTTTTTTATTCAAAAATAATTATAATTCGTATCCGAAACTGCCAATTCGTATATTCGTACACCAGTTTCGGTTATTTTCTCACTTCCCAATTTTTATTTTTTTCTAAACCTTTAATAATTTTCTCCATCACTTTATCAACTTCCTTAGAAGATAAAGGTCTATTTTTTGATTGGAAAATAATATGAAAAGCTAAATTCTTTTTGTCTTTTGGCAAAGGTTCTCCTTCAAAAATATCAAAAATATCAATATCTCTTATTAAATTATTTTTATCAAGCTCGTGAATTTTTTGCATTACCTCGCCTGACAACGTTTGAGTTGGTACCAAAAGAGCAATATCTCTTATAATTTCAGGATAGGAAGAAGGAACTTCATATTCATGCTCTTCTTCTGCAACCTTTAAAAGTTTTTCAAATTCAATTTCGAATGCAAAAACAGGTTTTTCAATTTTATAAAAATCTAATATTTCCCGTCTTATTTCTCCTAAAAATCCTAACTCTAAATCCCCTATTTTTATTTCAGCTGAAGTCCCTCTTTGCCAAAATAATCTTGGTGTTTCCTCAGGAGTATCTTCGAAGTTGTCAAAAAAAACATCAACTATTCCAAGGCTTTCAAAGAGACTTTCCAAAACTCCTTTTAATTCAAGAAATTTATTGGAACCAGAGATAATTCCTGCTATCATTTTCTTTTCTGTTAATTTATTTTTGTCTTCAAGATAATAGATTTTTCCAAGCTCGAAAACTCTTATCTCTTTTTCTCTTTTTTGATTAGCTTCAACCATTTTCAAAAGATTTGGCAAGAGTGACGGACGTAAATACTTTGTGTTTGAGCTTACAGGATTTTTAATTTCAATAAGGTTTGAAATAAATCTTGTCGGGGTAAGCATAAAAAGTTCTGCGTCTTTTTCGGAAAGAAAAGAATAAAGATATGTTTCTGTAAAACCAAATTCTTTTATTAATTCTTTCACTTTTTTCTCCCAAAGTAATTCTTCGTTTTTTGCAGGAATAGAAATTGGCAAAATTGGCATTGCTGGTGGAATATTTTGATAACCATAAATTCTTCCAATTTCTTCAATAAGATCTTCAGGAATTGAAATATCAAGTCGACGAGTGGGAACTTCTACAAGAAGAGATTTATTAATTTTTGATGCATTTTTTATTATTTTGAAACCTAATGAATTTAAAATTTTAGTTATTTCTTTTGGAGAAATTTTTACACCCAATAGTTTTTCAACGTAATCTAGGTCTAGTTTTATTCTTCTTGGATAAGCTCTTTGAGGATAAAAATCAACTATACCTTTTACAATTTTTCCTTTTGCGTATTTTTGGACAAGAAACGCCGCTTCGTTTATAACTTCTTCTGTTAAATTAGGATCGATGCCATTTTCAAAACGCCAAGAAGCATCGGTTCTTAATTTCAACTTGCGGGAAGAATGGCGAATAATTTTCTGATCAAAATTAGCTGATTCAATGACTATAGTTTTGGTTTTTTCATCAATCTCTGGAATTTTTCCGCCTTTAATTCCAGCAAGAGCTAATGGCTGTTTTTCATCAGCGATTACTAATATATCCTTATCGAGTGTGTAATTTTTTTCATCTAGGGTTACAATCCTTTCTCTCTCTGTTGCAAAACGAACAATAAGTTTTTTTCCTTCAATTTTATCATAATCAAAAGCATGAAGAGGTTGACCCGTTTCCAGCATTACATAATTTAAAATATCAACCACATTATTAATTGGCCTCAAACCACACGCTTTTAATCTTTTTTGAATTACCTCTGGCGATGAAGCTATTTTCACGTCAGTAATAACTCGGGCGGTATATCTTTTACATGCACTTTGATCTTTAACCTCTACCGTCAAAAAATTTTTTGCTTTTAATGTCTTATCTTCCTTCGGTTTAAAATTTGGAATTTGGAATTTGGAATTTTTTATTAATACTGCTATTTCCCTTGCAATTCCCAAATGAGATAAACAATCACAAGCTCGATTTGGCAAAATATCAATATTTAAGATAAAATCTCTGTCTTCTTCTTTTACTTCCTCGACTTCAAAACTATGCATTGTTAAAAACTCAGCCAATTTTTCAGGTTTTGGTAATTTTTCTTTGAAAAAAGATTGTAACCAATTGTAAGAAAAAATCATAAGGAGTAATCACGAATATACGAATATACACAAATATACGAATTACGACTATTTTGTATTTATAATTCTTCGATACTTCACACCATCACGCGTAAAATAAATAAGTATTGCAAGTTTATATCCACCTGAACGTAAATATTATAAAACTTGTTTTATATGAACATAACCAAATCGTGGTCTTGTCTTTAATTCAATGACAATTTTATCTTCAATTAAGAAATCTAAAAAATAACTCCCGATATTTTGATCTTGATAATTTAATTTTATACATTTTTCTTTTTCGTAAGAAATTTTTTCCTTATCAAGTTCTCTTGCAAATGCTTTTTGATAAAATTTCTCACTCATCCCAAATCCAATTTCATTAAATATTTTAAAGGCAACGCCAATAATTTTATAACTCAACTCAGGATAAATAATTTTCGTCTCGTTCATAATCCTTAACAGGATTAATCACGAATATATAAATAGCCATGAATATACGAATTTGTATATTATTTTAAATTTGTATATTCGTGATTACTCTATCCATGAATTCGTATATTATTTTAAATTCGTATATTCGTGATTACTCCTGTTCTAAAAACCTCAAGTCTCCTGAATAAAATAATCGAATATCGTTAATCTTATGTTTTAACATTGTTAATCTATCAATACCCATTCCAAAAGCAAAACCTTGGCAATCTTTTGGATTTAAGCCGGCATTTTTAAATACATTAGGATGAACCATTCCCCCACCCAAGGTTTCAAGCCATTTTCCTTCGAATTTAATATCAGCCTCCACGCTTGGCTCAGTAAAAGGAAAATATCCAGGACGAAAGCGTACTTCAATATCTTTGCCAAAAAAACTTTTAAAAAATTCAATTAAAGTTGCCTTTAAATTAGCCAAAGAAATATATTTATCAACCATTAATCCTTCCAATTGATAAAACTGAATTTCATGAGAAGCGTCGGTTGCTTCATATCTGAAAACCCTTCCTGGAACAACAATCCTTATTGGTGGGTTGTGTTTTTCCATATAATGCACTTGATTCGGCGAGGTGTGAGTGCGCAATAGAAATTTATAACTTTCAACTGACGATTTATAACTCTCGTTTTTAGTTTTTAGTTGTTGATTATTGGTTGACTTTAGCCAGAGCGTGCTCCAAAGATCTCTTGCTGGATGGTCTTTTGGAATATTTAAAGCATCAAAATTATACCACTCATTCTCAATTTCTGGTCCCTCTACTACTTCAAATCCCATTTTTCCAAAAATTTCTTCACATTCAAAAAGCACTTGAGTTAAAGGATGAAGATGGCCACGGGGAATTTTTTTTCCGGGCAGGCTTACATCAAAAAAACCTTTATTTTTGGAAACTTCGGTAGCTTTTAATAAAAGACTTCTTTTTTCTTTTATCTCTTCTTCAATTTCCTTCTTAATTTCATTGGCTTCTTTGCCCAAATCCTTTCTTTTTTCGGAAGAAAGTTTTTTTAAATCTTTAAAAAAGAGCGTAATTTCTCCTTTTTTTCCC
>Ga0179953_1059340_pt1 | contig 9732 bp, 8 predicted proteins | sample AD_JPNMR2_sludge_FD_136014 | JGI IMG/M metagenome (GOLD analysis project Ga0179953, IMG submission 136014) | Metatranscriptome of active sludge microbial communities of municipal wastewater-treating anaerobic digesters from Japan -... | ecosystem: Engineered > Bioreactor > Anaerobic > Digestate...
GTAAACGAGTTTCCGACTTTAAAATTTTGTAATGAGGTTAATCTTTTTGATCTCTTTGCTCCTTAGCTCAGGTGGAGTCAGGGAAGGGTATGTAGATGAAAATGCAAAGGTAAAGCCTCTATTCAATGCATCGTACTATGAATCAGTAAAAACCCTTATAGAACAAAGCAAAAAAAGAAATTATTATATGTATGTTTCAATTCTCTTATTACCCTGATTATCCTGCAAGTTACTCGAATGACTTAGCACACATCCTACGCAAGAAAGCAGAAGGAGGCGTACGTATAAAAATACTAATGGAAGGAGGTGAAAACTACCTCGGCTCCAATTTCTCTGAGTCGCTGAGAAGAATTTCCAAACAACTCTCTCATAGGAATATTGAAATAAAATTTGACAATAGAGATAAAACCACGCATGCAAAATTCGTTATTATTGATTCAAAATTCGTTTTAGTAGGCTCCACAAACTGGACACACTACGGACTAAGTGAGAACAACGAGAGCAATGTGCTCATTGAAAGTAAAAAGGTCTCAAAAGAATTTAAAAGTTATTTTAACACCCTTTGGTCTAAAGCAACATATAGAAATCCCACATACTTTGATACAGATAAGACAGTATTCATTGGTGTTGCGAAAACTGTGGAAAAGAAAATATCTCAACGAGGGAGGCCTTACACTATAATCTACCTCGAAGATGGCATGAGAGTTTATATAAAGGGTCACCACAATTTCACCCCCGGTATGAAACTTAAAATCGAGGGAAAAATTACAAAATTTAGGGGTAAGGAGCAAATTGATGCATATAGAATCGAGAAAATATAAAAATGGAGCATCAAATGATTGAAGAATTAAAAAGGGGACTCGGACATATAAGCGAAGGATATGCCGACATCCGCTATGAAGTCTGGAGGACCACAAGTATAAATATGATAAATGGGAAAATAGAAGTGGCATCAACGCACGTTATTTCAGGGGGTTCTGTTCGGTACTATCATCGGGGAGCTTACGGTTTTTCAACGTTTACCCGGCTCGAAGACATTGAGGGCGCTGTCCGAAGTGCTGAAAACCTCGCAAAACTTCTTAAGCCCAAAGAAGAAGTTGTCCTCAAGCCTCAAAGTCCTGTTAAAGATATTGTAGAGCCGAAGGTTTCTATAAACCCTAATAAAATCACATTCGACGAAAAAGTGGAACTTGTTAAAAAGTATCATGACCTCTTAACTGGTAATGATAAATTCGTAGCGGTATCAGTAACATATGGTGAGAATCTACTTACCAGGTATTTTGTAAACACCGAAGGTACAGAAATTATAGAAGAGAGACCTTACTGCGGTATTTCGGGGAGCATTACAGGAAGAGATGGGAACTTATTACAGCGTGCTTTCAGAAGTTTTGGAGACTTAAGAGGCTATGAAACAGTCCTTAGAAGGGAAGCGGATTTTGAAGAAATAAAAAAGGATGTACTGGATCTTTTACGTGCTGATAAGGTAGAAGGCGGAGTTTACACCGTAATATTAGACCCTCAGATTGCGGGCGTTTTCATTCATGAAGCATTCGGGCATCTATCTGAATCAGATCTCATTTTCCGAAACGAAAAGTTAAAAGAGATTATGACTTTGGGGAAAGATATGGGCACTGATTTACTTTCGGTTGTGGATGATGGTTCTCTTGAAGGTGAAAGGGGATTCATCGCTTACGATGACGATGGTATTAAATCTAGAAAAAATTACCTAATAAAGAATGGGAAACTAGTTGGAAGGTTACATTCCAGATATACCTCTTCATTAATGGGGGAAGAGCCCACGGGAAATTCCAGAGCTGTTAATTTCAATTATATGCCCATCGTGCGAATGACCAATACTTATATTGAAAATGGAACTGAAACCTTTGAAGGGCTTCTGGAAGGAATTCAAAGAGGACTTTACGTATTAGGTGCGCTTGGGGGCCAGACAGAATTAGAAATGTTCACATTTTCTTCTGCAAAAGCTTACAAAATTGAAAATGGAAAGATTGGTTCCCCTGTCAGGGACGTAGTTCTTTCAGGTAATGTATTTGAAACCCTTAAAAATATTGATGCTATCGGAAACGATCTTCAAATGTATGGAGGACTTGGCGGATGTGGAAAGGGAGCACAAGTACCCTTGCCGGTTTCAGATGGTGCCCCACATATCAGAATAAAGAACGTAATTATTGGAGGTAGATAAGATGGAAAGAATTGTTTCAGAAGCAAAGAAAAAGGAATTAAACTATGAAGTGTTTTTTACTAAGGAGGAAACAAAAAGCCTTAATTTTGAACAAAGTGAACTCAAGGACATCAGTCATAAAATCATCGAAGGCATCGGCGTAAGGCTCATCCATAATGGGAGAATGGGAGCAAGTAGCTCTAACAATGTTAGTAACCTTGAAGTGCTTGATTTCGCATTAAACTCGGCAAGATTTGGCAAAGAAGTTCAATTTACGTTTCCTGAACTTCCACTTCATTCGGAATCCTTTGGTGATTCAAAGAGTGAACTCGAGTTTGAAAAATTGTATCCCGTAATAAACGAAATAGTAAGATATCTGGAAAACAAATATCAGGGTAAGGTGGACCTATCACTTACTCAGATGAAATTGTATCAAAAACTTACAAATTATAGATGCGAGAATTACATTGAGCGAAATACTACCTTTTTTGATTTCGGATTGAGCCTTTTTTCTGTTACTTCTTCGGGTTTTCTCATCACATACAGCTGGAGCTGGAAAAAGAGTGGATTAACTTCCGATGATCTCTGGAATATCACCAGAAAAATGGAACAAACCCTTGTGAACTATGACAAAATAGCAAAAATTACGTCGGGTAGATATAAAGTGATCTTTTCTCCCTATGCTCTTTTATCGACCCTCGGTATAACAATTTCGAGTGGCGTAAATGGGTTTAACCTTGCTCGAAGGATGTCGCCGCTTCTCTCAAAGCTCAATGAGAAGATCCTTAATGAGAAAATTAATATTACAGATGATCCTAATCTTGATACCCCAAGCAAAAGAGGATTCGACGACGAAGGATTAAGAACAGCAAAACGTAGTATTATAGAAAATGGGACATTAAAGGATTACATATTAAATCTCGACTCAGCAGCGGAACTTAAGATGAATCCGACCGGTAACGGAATTAGGTATAGCTTCAGTTCCCTGCCTTTACCTGGATTTCACAATTTTGCCGTGCAGGAAGGTGAACGGAGTCTAAAGGATATAATTCGAGGAATGGATAACGCAATTCTCTTCTTAATCCCAATTGGTGAAGGGCAGTCAAACATTATAATGGGAGACTACTCCTTAAATGTTGGGCTTGGCTACTATGTCGAAAATGGAGAGATTGTCGGAAGGGTCAAAGATACGATGATTTCAGGAAATGTATATACCGACTTCCAAGAGGTACTGGAAATATCGAAAGATACCGAACTACTAATGTCGAGAGGCTACAACACATTCTTCAATCTGCCTTTTATAATTGTAGATAATGTTTCTGTCACAACAAAATGAAAATATTTTTGTCTCTATATCTCATTAGCTACTTTCAGGCTGCGGCATACCTTGGCATAACTATACCGGCAAGTACTACTGGGGAGCTCATAAAAAGTGGCGGAAATGGTGGATTGCAATTTTACGTATTGCAATTCGACCCAATCACCTTAGGTATAGATGTGAATTCAGCTTCGTGTATAATTTTGGGAACTGGTAATTCAAGTGTGAAGTATTTAAGTGTTTCGCCTGACATCGCCATTATTCCACACTCATTCGGGAATTCGCTAAGTGTGCACGGTCGGATACTCTTAACCAGAATGTATATAGAAAATCCAGCATATAGGGTTGTCAATAACTTGATAGGTTCTGGCACTGAGATTTCCATTAGAGTCTTGAGTAAACCAATCAAGTTACACATTATGGGTAGATATGACCTATACAATGCGAAGTCAGAGAAGTTGCATTGGTATACACTTGGATTAAAACTGGAAATTTAATATGACTCTTAATTGGATTGAATTATCAAGAGATGCACTCCTACACAATATTACAGCTATTAAAGGAAAGGCAAAAGGGAGAAAGATTCTTGCTGTTGTTAAGTCCAATGCGTACGGACATGGCCTTGTAGAGGTCTCTTCAATTCTAAAGGACCATGTACACGGATTTATAGTGGCTGACCTCGAGGAGGGTTTGGAACTCAGGGAGGTATTGAGTAACGTGAAGATAATTCTGTCCCTACCTCCGCTTAATAAAAAAGAGATCATTGAAGCAGCTCACAATAATTTCAGCATTTTTGCCGGGAATCTTCAGTACATTACACAGCTAAGTAAAATTAGCCTACCGAAGCCTATATATGTACATCTTGAAATAAATACCGGCATGAACAGATCCGGTCTATCGCCTCAAGATCTCTCAAAAGCAATAAACATTATTTATCAGAGCCCGCACCTTAAGCTGGAGGGTATATTCTCACATTATGCTACCCTACCCGACGATATGGATTTTGCAAAGAGACAGGCAGAATCCTTTCAGAAGGTTTTAAGTGAAGTAAAGCTTCCAGAAAACATCTTAGTTCATATGGAAAACAGTTTAGGGATTTTAAAACTACCTTTGGAGATCACAAACAGTATTAGGCCCGGAATTGCACTATATGGACTTGTTTCAATAGATTCCGATACTCATTTGGACCCTGTGCTCAGCCTCAGATCGCAAGTTATTGATGTAATAAGCATCCGTAAGGGAGAAGGAGTAAGTTATGATCATCTCTTTAAAGCAAATGATGATATGTGGGTTGCAACGATACCCAGCGGGTACGGGAATGGTTATATGTGGAATCTAAAAGGGAAAGCGGAAGTGCTCCTCCATGGGAAAAGACTGCCCGTCCTGGGCAAAATTTGCATGAACCATATTATGTTTGATGTCACAAAACTCGTTGGAGAAGTTAAGATTGGTGATACGGTGACATTAATTGGAAAGGATGGTAAAGAGGAAATTACAGTTTCAGAACTGGCTGAAAGCAGCAATACTATAAACTATGAGATCGTCACAAAATTATCACCAAAACTTAAAAGAGTGATAGTATGACTAATCAAAGAAAAAAAACAACGCCAAAAAAGGATTTAAACCAAATTGGAGAACTACCATTCTCCAGAGAAGTTGAGATGTCCGTCCTTGGGGCAATGCTTATGAATGAAGAAGCCCTCTTTAAAGGGCTTGAAACTCTGAAAGAAGAGGACTTTTATATTGATGCCCACAAGAAAATCTTTAAAACGATTTTAGAAATCTTTGAGACACACAAAAATGTTGACCCACTGACCCTCACAGAAGAACTAAAAAAGAGGGAGATACTTGAAGAAGTTGGAGGCCCCGAATATATAATGGCCATCATAGAGAGTGTAATTTCACCCGCACTTATTGATAACCACTGTAAAATCTTACTAGAAAAGTCGGTCTATCGGAAAATTATCGAAAACTCTACGGAGATTCTTAAAGAGGCTTTTTCAAGCTCCATGCCTGCTGATGAGCTCTTAGATTACGCAGAGCAGGAAATTCTGAGCATCCGGGAAAGAGAAGTAAGGAAAAGCTTTATTCCTATGGAAATACTCGTTACAGAAAACGTCAAGATGATAGAACACATTAGAGCCTCTGGATCGAACATAACAGGGGTTCCCTCCGGCTTTGCTGACCTCGATACTATTACCTCAGGATTTCAAAAAGGCGATCTTGTGATCGTTGCCTCAAGGCCTTCCCAGGGGAAAACCAGTCTGGCACTCAGTGTAATGAGATACTTAGGCGTAGAACTCGGGAAACCGACAGCAATGTTTAGCCTCGAAATGCCTATGGAACAAATTGGTCTCAGGCTTCTTTGCATGCAATCCAGGATTGATATGTCCAGATTGAGGAAAGGAATGATCAAAGATGAAGAGTTTGAAAAAATAACTATAGCTGCGGGGCAATTAAAAAAGGCACCTATATATATTGACGACACCCCATCGATACCAATCCTCGAACTAAGGGCAAAGGCAAGAAGAATAAAGCGCGAACATAACGTTGAAGCCATCTTTGTAGACTATCTTCAGTTAGTCCAAGGACCAGAAAATTCTGAAAACCGACAGCAAGAAATTTCAGGAATCTCACGTTCACTGAAGGCTCTTGCTAAAGAATTGCAAATTCCAGTAATTGCACTTTCTCAGCTTTCCAGAGCTATTGAGCAGCGAGCAGACAAAAGGCCCCAACTTTCGGATTTGAGGGAATCTGGCGCTATTGAACAGGATGCAGATCTTGTTATATTTCTTCATAAACAAAAGGGGGACGAAGATATGGAGTTCAGAGGAATCCAAGCTCCCCTTGAAGACAACACCGTAGACGTAATTATTGGAAAACACAGGAACGGTCCCATTGGTGAGTTAAAGTTAACTTTTATCAAGGAATATGTCAAATTTGAGAATTATGCCCCCATACCTTTAGATTTTTAACATAATGCTAAAAAAACTATGTAAATATTACATCGGGTTTTCAGCGTTAATTCTAATTAAGATCTGCCTCGTGTTTGCCGCCTCAGTTTGCATCGCATTTACATTCCAGCCTTATAAATGGCTCTATGTGCTTTCGGTGGTGGCTTTGAGCCTCTTTCTGTCATATTATGTAGTATACTTATTGAGAAGGCTTGGAACCACGTCTTTTATCTGGACGCTTGAAAAAAATAACCCAGAACTTGGGGAAAACTTGATCTCATATTTTGAACTCCGAGATGCAGAGTCGCCATATAAAAAGATTCTTGAAGATCGACTAAAAGAAGTAGTTCCAAAAAAGCTTCATCTTGGCGTTTCTACTGTTAAAGAGTTTAGATTTGTGTATTTTAGCATAATACTTCTACTTACATCAGTTTCCCTTTTCCCCTCCAAATACACACATCTCGATCAGGTTCCTTTAATGGAACTTCAACCGAGAGTTGTCCTGGCGTTTTCAGACTCTCTAATTACCTTCAGGGCACCACTTAAGTTAAATTTTTATGTCCAGGAACCTATGGGAAACATTGTATTCAAGGTACGAGACTCTACTTTACAGATTAAGTTTGGAAATGAGGGCACTTACAAAATTTTTGGAAGGCTTGGTAATAAAAAAACAATCCCTGCAGTAGCAAAAATCATTCAAGAGCCAATTATTGACTCATTTTATGTTATGACAATAGATAAAAATCACAGAAATCCACAATGGATTGTATCAATCGCTGGGGCTCCTGTAAAAATAAAGATCTTCGCGAGCCCAGAATATCAATTAGCAGCATTAGTTCAAAATGAGGTAGTAAAAAATTCGCAGGGGCAGCTTGAACTGACCTTAAAACCCGAACAGGATTTCAACCTTTATGCAGAACTATCTCAAGGAGTGCTGAAAAAAAGGTTTCTTCTCACTACTTTTTCGATTGTACCCAACCTCCCACCAAGGATCATCATTGAAGAGCCAGCAGCCCTATATTCTTATATACCTGAAGACATGAAGCAGAAAATTCTTGGGCAAGTATACGATGAAGATGGCGTTAAGGTAATATACTTGCATTACTCTCTCCGCGGTTCATATAGAAGGACAAAGATTCCAGGCGATGCCCAAAAATCTAGGAAATTTCAATTCATTATAGACTTAGAAAAAGAATTGATGCTTCCTGGAGACGAGCTAAAATTTTATGTACTCGCCGAGGATCAGCAAGGACTCATCGACTCATCAGAATTGTACACTGTTATTTTCCCTACACTGGAGGAAATATACAAAGAAGAAGTAAAGAAGATGGCAGAATTCGTATCCGAGTTTAATAAGGGTACTGAAACTTTTTCGAGAGTCACTGAAAAAATTAATAAAACCCTCGACTCGCTCAGGGCTAATCCTCTTAAACGGGAGACCGAGACAGAAGAGGTAGATGAACTCATCAGAGAAATGGAACGTATGACAGATGAATTTTCATCTGTAATTGAAAATCTTGAATTACTCCAACATATCACAGTTTCACCAGAGCTTTTGCAGAAGTTACAAAGGGTCGGCGAAGAACTTTACAAGTTGATGGAGAAAGAACTACCGGATCTCCTTAAAAAGCTTCAGACTCTTAATGATTCAACAAGCAAATTTAAAAAAGCTGATCTCGAGGAACTGGAAAAACATGCTCAGGAAATCATGGAAAATCTATCTTATATGGAACAACTATTGGAAATGGCTAGGAAAGAGATGATATTTAAAGAAGCACAAGAAAAGATAGAGCAGCTCATTGAAAAACGGCATCATCTCAAAAACCTGACCCAAAGCGAGAGTACAGACAAAATAAAGGAACTTGAGGAACAATTTGAAGAGGAGCTTCGAGAAACCTTTGAAGATATCTCCCAGCGCCTCGACAGTTTAGATATTGAAGATAACTTTAATGAACGAGCATCTTCAATAGTAGATTTGCAGCAGAAAATAGTCAAATCCGCTTCAAAGGGGAGCAAAAAGCAAACCACTTCTTTACAACATAAACAGGCAGAAGAGCTTAACCAGCTGCTGGCACAAAATAGGAAGCTTGGTGAATCAGCAATTCAACAAGATATGGAAAAACTTATTGAAACTATAAATGAAATCAGAAAGGGACTTCTTATAACCTCTCTCGAATTGGAGGAAAATATACACAATAATGCCTTTCTCGTTTATGTACACCGAAGTCTTGAAAGAATAAGAGGAGAATTAAGTAAAGTCGGCATTTTGATTTTGATGTACTCTCCAAGAGTTCCAAGATTGGTTGATATCGCAATGGACTCCTTGTATGAAAATCCAAATGTTTCACTAAGTTATATAAATTCGGCAATTTTTGAACTATTCAGGATCCAAGCTATGGCAAAATCTTCGTCCCAGGGTGGAGGGATTGAAGCCATGAAATTCTTAGAAAATCTGATGAAGCAACAAGCTTCAATGATTAGAGAGACTGGAGCTCAGATTCAGATCCCGATGCCTATGCCGCAAAGTTATCAGAATTCCATGTTAGAAAAAATCTCAGAAATGAAAAGCCAATTAGTTTCTATGTACATGAATGCTGAAAACCAGGAAGTCCGAGAGAAAATCGAAGAGGCGCTGAAAGGACTTCAAAAAACAGAAGAAAAGCTGAAACATCGTGAACTTGACCAAGAACTTGTTGAGACTCAAAGAAAAACCCTCAAGCATCTTCTTGAAGCTCACGGAATCTATAAGCGCGAAGAATTTGCGGAAAAAAGATATTCAGAACCTGCAAAGCCTTACCTATTCACCCCCCCCCGCACTCCCGAGATTATAAATGAACTCAAACTTATAGAGAATATGAGAAACATCAAGGACTTACCTCCTGAAAAGCAAAAGCTTATATCGGAATTTTACTACAAGTTACTCCGTCTTTGAAGTACTTTCAACGTCAAAAAGACTTCGTACTTTCATTACATTAAGTTTATGTTCGGAAAAAGTCTTTGAAAAATAATGGGTACCGTCTCCCTTTGCGACAAAGTAGAGGTAATTAACCTTCGCTGGGTAGAGAGCTGCAGTAATTGAAGCGATGGAAGGCGAACATATGGGCGTAGGCGGGAGGCCCGAATATCTGTAAGTATTATACGGGGTTTCAATCCTTGTCTCACTGAATTTTAGCCATGCTTTCCTTTGGTTTAAATAATACTCAAGGGTAACATTTGATTCAAGTGGTCGTCTGAGTCGCAACCTGTTATGAAAAACCGCTGAAATCAAAGGTCTCTCAAAA
>Ga0179953_1199097_pt1 | contig 9466 bp, 18 predicted proteins | sample AD_JPNMR2_sludge_FD_136014 | JGI IMG/M metagenome (GOLD analysis project Ga0179953, IMG submission 136014) | Metatranscriptome of active sludge microbial communities of municipal wastewater-treating anaerobic digesters from Japan -... | ecosystem: Engineered > Bioreactor > Anaerobic > Digestate...
ATATGATTAACAAAAAATCTTCAATTTTATTCTTCTGTCGTTGGTGCCTGATTTTCGGCAGGTGCCTGTTCAACAGGTTTAGGAGCCGAAACTTCCGAAGTGGCAGGTACTGCCTGAACTTCAGTTTCTGCTTTCTTTCTTGAAGAAGAACGACGTGTACGAGTTATTTTCTTGGTAGTTTTATCCTTGAGCATGTTTTCGTTGTAATCAACAAGCTCAATAATGCACATTTCTGCATTATCTCCCAAGCGGAAACCCGTCCTGAGAATACGCGTATAACCACCCGGACGATTTGCAATTTTCACCGAAATATTTTGAAACAATTCGGTTACAGCTTCCTTGTTCTGCAAATAACTGAAAACCAAACGTCTTGATTGAGTCGTATCTTCCTTGGCTCTGGTCAAAAGAGGTTCAACGTAAACTCTTAAAGCTTTAGCTTTAGGAAGTGTAGTGGAGATTCTTTTGTGCAAAATCAACGATGAAGCCATATTGGACAATAAAGCTTTCCTGTGAGAAGACGTACGACTTAAATGGTTGAATTTCTTATTATGTCTCATTTCATTTAATCTTTATCTAATTTATACTTTGAAACATTCATCCCGAAGGAAAGATTTAAACTAATCAATTTTTCTTCCAGTTCGGCGAGCGATTTTTTGCCGAAATTGCGGATCTTCAACAGGTCGTTGCGTTGAAAACTGCAAAGTTGTCCCAATGTTTCAATATCGGCAGCTTTCAAACAATTCAATGCTCTGACTGAAAGTTCCAAATCGGTAAGTTTGGTTTTTAACAACTGACGCATGTGAAGAACCTCTTCGTCAAATTCGCTTGTTGTTTCACCTTCTACTGTTTCAACTTCTATTTTCTCATCAGAGAACAACATGAAATGCTGAATCAGAATTTTTGCTGCCTCTTTCAATGCTTCCTTAGGAGGAATAGAACCATCGGTTAAAATTTCAATTACTAATTTTTCGTAATCTGTAACCTGTTCCACACGATAATTTTCGATGGCATATTTCACGTTACGGATAGGTGTAAAAATTGAATCGATGGGAATAACGCCAATTTCGAGATTGGGAGTTCTGTTTTCTTCAGCCGGTACATATCCACGTCCCTTGTTGATGGCAATATCAATCTGAAAACTTCCTTTCGGATCAAGTTCGCAAATAATAAGCTCCGGATTGAGAACTTCAAAACCGGTAAGATGTTTACCAATATCTCCGGCTTTAAAAACTGCTGTATCCGAAACGGTAATCGAAACTTTTTCGTTATCAACACCTTCTACCACTTGTTTGAAACGCACTTTTTTCAGGTTGAGAATGATATTGGTTACATCATCAATCACTCCCGGAATGGTAGAATATTCATGATCTATTCCTTCGATTTTGATAGAAGTGATGGCAAAACCTTCCAAAGAAGACAAGAGAATACGGCGCAATGCATTGCCGATAGTAATGCCATAGCCGGGTTCCAGAGGGCGAAATTCAAATTTTCCATGAAAATCGTCTGCCTCCAGCATAATAACCTTTTCGGGTTTTTGAAATGCTAATATAGACATGAATTTACAAATTATTTAGAGTATAACTCAACGATTAAATGTTCTTTGATATTTTCAGGGATATCCTCTCTTTCGGGGATATGCAGATAAGTTCCTGAAAGCGTTGAAGCATTCCATTCAATCCACGGATATTTGCTGTGGTTGAAACCGCTCAACGAATTCTGAATCACTTCCATTGATTTGTCTTTTTCGCGTACACCCACCACCTGACCAGGTTTAACCTGATAGGAAGGAATGTTAACTACCTTACCATCCACTGTGATGTGTTTGTGGTTTACCAACTGACGGGCAGCAGCACGTGTAGGTGCAATTCCCATTCTGAAAACCAAATTATCAAGACGCGATTCCAGCATTTGCAACAAAATTACGCCTGTTACGCCGGAAGCACGACGTGCACGTTCATAAATGATATGAAACTGCTTTTCAAGAACTCCGTAGGTATATTTAGCCTTTTGTTTTTCGCGCAGCTGAATACCGTATTCAGAAGTTTTCTTTCTTCGGTTGTTCCCGTGCTGTCCGGGAGGATAGTTCTTTTTGCTCAATACTTTATCGGGTCCAAAAATAGCTTCGCCAAACTTACGTGCTATTTTTGTTTTAGGTCCAATATATCTTGCCATTTTTTCTAAAATTGATTGTTATAATTAATTTATTCGGGTATCCACATTGTAAAAACTGCTTCAGCCGCCATTGCAGAGAGGAAAAAACTTGCAATGAATTTTTTAAATTTTTACCTGTCGGCATTACCCTTTTTGATTCATACAAAAAGTGGAAAATTGATATTATACTCTTCTCCTTTTGGGTGGACGACAACCATTATGTGGAAGAGGTGTAACATCAACAATCTCAGTTATTTCGATACCTATTCCGTTAACGGTTCGGATAGCTGATTCGCGTCCATTTCCCGGCCCTTTGACATAGGCTTTTACCTTACGTAAACCCAAGTCGAAAGCTATTTTTGCACAATCCTGAGCTGCCATTTGCGCAGCATAGGGAGTGTTTTTCTTTGAACCTCTGAATCCCATTTTTCCGGCAGAGGACCAAGAAATAACTTCACCATTTTCGTTGGTAAGTGAAATAATAATGTTGTTGAAAGATGAATGAACGTGCAATTGACCTGCGGCATCCACTTTCACTACTCTTTTTTTGGCTGCAACTGTTTTCTTTGCCATAATTATTTATATCTTCTTTTTCTGATGATTATAATTTCCAGTTATCTGTTATTTGGTTGCTTTTTTCTTGTTTGCAACAGTTTTCTTCTTCCCTTTTCGAGTGCGGGCATTGTTCTTGGTGCTTTGACCTCTAACAGGCAAACCGAGACGATGACGGATGCCGCGGTAGCAACCTATATCCATCAATCGTTTAATGTTCAACTGAACTTCTGAGCGCAAATCTCCTTCTACCTTGTATTCGGAAGAAATTATCTCCCTGATTTTTGCGGCTTGTTCATCTGTCCAGTCTTTCACTTTTATGTCTCTATCAACACCGGCCTTACTTAAAATTTTATTTGCGCTGCTGCGACCAATTCCGAAAATATAAGTCAACGCAATTTCACCTCGCTTGTTTTGAGGTAAGTCTACTCCAACAATTCTTATTGCCATATTAAAATTTTTTTCATGTAAATTAATTAACCCTGACGTTGTTTGAAGCGGGGATTCTTTTTATTAATCACGTAAAGACGACCTTTTCGGCGAACGATTTTACAATCTTCAGAACGTTTTTTTATGGATGCTCTCACTTTCATCTCTGATAGTATTTTTTTATTTGTATCTAAATGTAATTCTTCCTTTGGTCAAATCATAAGGCGATATTTCAACTTTCACCTTATCTCCCGGTAAAATTTTTATGTAATTCATCCTCATTTTGCCGGAAATATGGGCTGTAATAATGTGACCGTTTTCAAGTTCAACACGAAACATGGCATTCGATAATGCTTCTATTATCGTACCATCCTGTTCTATTGCTGTTTGTTTGGCCATAAAAATTAAATTGCTCTTTCTCCTAAAACTTGTTCAATGTATTCAAAACTTGATAGTATATCTGCTTTCCCCTGACGAATGGCTACGGCGTGTTCAAAATGTGCCGAAGGCTTTCTGTCCAGCGTTCGGGTAGTCCATCCATCTCTTTCAAAAACAATATGTCGTGTTCCCATATTAATCATGGGCTCTATGCAAATCACCATTCCGTATTTCAGCATTACGCCGTTGCCTTTTCTTCCATAATTCGGTACCTCAGGTGCTTCGTGTATCTCTCTACCCAGACCATGACCAACCATTTCACGCACTACGGAATAGCCGCGTTGTTCACAATAACTCTGTACAGCATAACCAATATCACCAGTACGATGTCCTTCCTGAGCCTGCTCAATACCTTTATAAAGTGATTCTTTGGTTGTTTTCAGCAGATTGACAATCTGTTGATCTACTTCTCCAACACAGAAGGTATAAGCAGAATCGCCATGAAAACAGTTGATATAAGCACCACAGTCAATCGAAATTATATCGCCTTCCTTTAAAAAAACTTTATCAGAAGGAATTCCATGTACTATCTGTTCGTTTACCGAAGTACAGATGGAATTAGGATATCCGTTATAATCAAGAAAACTCGGCACTGCACCATGATCACGAATAAATTCATCGGCTATTCGATCAAGTTCCAACGTACTGATTCCGGGTGTAATATGTTTTGCGAGTTCAGCTAACGTTTTAGCTACCAATTGATTACTGATTCTAAGTAATTCTATCTCTTCTTCCGATTTGAGATAAATCATTTTTAATGTTATCTTATTTAACAAGCAGAAACTCCACTTGTTCGTCCTTTGATACGTCCTGACTTCAATAATCCGTCGTAATGTCGCATCAACAAATGACTTTCAATTTGTTGCAAAGTATCCAACGTAACACCAACTAAAATTAACAGGGAGGTGCCTCCAAAAAATTGTGCAAAGGCATGGTTTACACCGAAAATACTGGCAAACGCAGGCATAATGGCAATGATAGCCAGAAATATTGAACCGGGCAATGTAATTCTGGACATAATCATATCAAGATATTCAGCCGTCTTTTTCCCAGGTTTTACACCTGGAATAAATCCGTTATTACGTTTCATCTCTTCTGCCATCTGCGTTGGATTAATAGTGATAGCCGTATAGAAATACGTAAACAAAATAATCAGGATGGCAAAAACAAAGTTGTACCAGAAACCTGTATTATCCATAAAAGCACCAACAAATCCCTGCATTGACTCGGATTTTGAAAATCCAACAATTGTAATGGGAATAAACATGATAGCTTGAGCAAAAATTATCGGCATAACTCCGGCTGCATTAATTTTCAGCGGGATATACTGCCTTACGCCACCATACTGTTTATTTCCTACCACACGTTTTGCATATTGAACAGGAACTTTACGTGTTCCCTGAACCAGCATTATAGAAGCTCCGATAACCAGTAAAAGGAAAAGAATTTCTATAATAAACATGATCAGACCTCCGCCCACATCGGTCAATCGAGAGGCAAATTCCCTTACAATAGCTTGCGGCAGACGGGCAATAATACCGACTAAAATAATAAACGATATTCCGTTTCCAATTCCTCTGTCTGTAATTCGTTCACCAAGCCACATAACAAACATACTACCTGCACAGAGAATAATGGTAGAAGTTGCCTGAAAGAAAAAACCTGATGGAAGTGCGGAACCAGCCTGCCTTAACTGAACACTTAAATTAATTAAATAAGAAGGTCCTTGCAAGAGAAGAATTCCTACTGTAAGATAACGCGTTATCTGATTCATTTTTCTTCTGCCACTTTCACCTTCACGTTGCATTTTTTGAAAATATGGTACTGCTATAGTCAGCAACTGAATAACGATAGAAGCCGAAATATACGGCATAATTCCCAACGCAAAAATGGATGCATTGGCAAACGCTCCACCTGAAAACATATCCAATAAAGCAAGTAGTCCTCCGCTTGTTTGAGCTTTAAGAGCAGTTAATGCTCCTGCATCAATACCCGGAAGCACAACATAAGAACCAAAGCGATAAATCATGACAAACAATAATGTTGTCAATAACCTGTTGCGCAAGTCCTCTATCTTCCAAATATTTTTAAGTGTCTCAATGAGTTTATTCATCTTATGAAATTTTTACTGCCGTTCCACCGGCTCCAACAATTGCATTTTCGGCAGATTTTGAAAAAGCGTGAGCTTCAACATCTAATTTTACGGTCAATTTCCCGCGTCCTAAGATTTTTACCAACTGATTTTTAGATATAAATCCGGCTTGACGAAGATCATCGATCCCAATTTTAGATAATTGATTTTCTTGTGCTAAAATTTCTAAAGTATCGATATTGATTGCTTTATATTCAATTTTATTTATATTCTTAAAACCAAACTTGGGTAAACGTCTTTGAATTGGCATCTGCCCACCTTCAAAACCGATTTTGTGCGCATACCCCGAGCGAGATTTTGCCCCTTTATGTCCACGTGTAGATGTGCCCCCCATTCCAGATCCAGAACCTCTACCTTTTCTTTTATTTGATTTTACCGAGCCTGCAGCTGGGGTTAAATTATGTAAATCCATATCTCCTTTTTATTAAAGATTAAAATTTTTTAATCGACTATCTTTACCAAATGTTTAACTTTCTCAACCATTCCCAAAATTTGTGGAGTAGCTTCATGTTCAACAACATCATTGATTTTATGTAATCCAAGTGCTTCTAAAGTCAATTTTTGAACTTTAGGAGATTTTATTTTACTTTTAACTTGTTTAATTTTAATAGTTGCCATGATTATCTGAAATTATCCATTAAAAACCTTATCCAAAGAAACCTTTCTGTTCTGAGCGACAGTGTATGCATCGCGGAGTTCGGAGAGGGCAGCAATCGTGGCTTTCACCAGGTTGTGAGGATTGGATGAACCCTTTGATTTTGCTAACACATCCGTAATACCTACACTTTCGAGCACTGCACGCATTGCACCGCCTGCAGTTACTCCGGTACCTGAAGAAGCTGGTTTGATAAAAACGCGCGCACCACCAAATTTTGCTTCCTGTTCGTGAGGAATAGTCCCATTCAGCACCGGCACTTTGATTAGATTTTTCTTGGCTACTTCTGTTCCTTTAGCAATTGCTGCGGTAACTTCGCTTGCTTTTCCAAGTCCCCAGCCTACGATCCCATCTTCATTTCCTACCACCACAATAGCTGAGAAGCTAAAAGTTCGTCCTCCTTTGGTAACTTTGGTTACCCGATTGACAGCTACTAATCTGTCTTTTAATTCTAAATCCGTTGTTGTTTTTACTCTATTCATCATTGTTGCCATACATTCTTAAAATTTAAGACCGCCTTCACGAGCAGCATCGGCCAATTGTTTAACTCTACCGTGATATAAATAACCATTGCGGTCGAACACTACTTCAGTGATACCGGCTTCCTTAGCAGCCTGAGCAATTAGAGCACCCACCTTACCGGCTTGCTCTTGCTTGGTTATTTTTTCCTTAATAGCTAATGACGAAGCTGAAGCCAATGTTATTCCCTTTTCATCATCAATTAGCTGAACATAAATTTGAGCGTTGCTTCTAAATACGGTCATTCGGGGTCGCTGAGCAGTTCCAAAAATTTTTTTCCGTATATGAGCCTTTATTTTTTGTCTTCTGTCTAATTTTGTCATAACTTCACAAATTTACGTATATTATTTACCGGCTGATTTTCCTGCTTTTCTTCGCAGTACTTCACCCTGGAATTTAATTCCTTTTCCTTTATACGGTTCAGGTTTACGGAAAGAACGTATTTTTGCACAAACCTGTCCCAAAAGCTGCTTATCGCAACTTTCCAAAATAATCAGCGGATTCTGATTACGTTCCGACTTTGTTTCTACCTTAACTTCGGGCGGTACTTTTAAAAAAATACTGTGCGAATATCCTAAAGCAAATTCCAAAACCTGACCCTGAGCAGAAACACGATAGCCTACACCTACCAACTCCATAGTCTTTTTAAAGCCATTAGACACTCCTTCAACCATATTGTTGATCAAAGAACGATACAGCCCGTGCATGGCACGATTTTCTTTCTCATCATCGATGCGGGTTAAAGTACAAAAACCATCTTTTACTTCAACTGAAATATTTGGATGAATTTGCTGACTTAAAGTTCCCTTAGGCCCGCTTACTGAAACCAAATTGTTTTTTATCGTAACGTTGACTCCAGCCGGAATTTTTATGGGTAATTTTCCTATTCTTGACATATCATTTTCCTCCGCCTCTTAATAAACATAACATAAAACTTCGCCGCCAATTTTCAATTTGGCTGCTTCCTTATTGGTCATAACGCCACTGGATGTTGAAAGGATAGCTATACCCAATCCATTTAACACGCGAGGTATATCCTGGTATCCAACATATTTCCGAAGACCGGGTTTAGATACTCTGATTAATTTCTTTATTGAATTTACTTTGTTAACAGGGTCATATTTCAACGCAATTTTGATTGTTCCCTGTGGACCATCTTCAACAACCTTGTAATTCAGGATATAGCCTTGTTCAAATAAAATACGCGTAATTTCACGCTTTAAATTTGAAGCAGGAATTTCTACAACCCGATGGTTTGCTTTAATTGCATTTCGCAACCGAGTTAAATAATCTGCTATTGGATCTGTCATAAATGTTTAAACTTTAAATTAATCTCGACTGCCGAGACAATATTTAATATATGGTAAAATTCTAAATGTAATTTTTATAAACCGAAAAATCACTAATCCAGCATATTTTTGAAGGGAAACTTACCAGCTCGCCTTCTTTACGCCGGGAATAAGTCCTTTTGAAGCCATTTCACGAAATACAATACGAGATACACCAAACTGACGGATATATCCTTTTGGACGTCCGGTAAGCTGACATCTGTTGTGCAAACGTACGGGAGAAGCATTCTTGGGTATGGATTGAAGCGCTTCATAATTTCCTTCGGCAAGCAACAGACTTCGCTTGGCCTCGTATTTTGCCACCATTTTGTTTCTCTTTACCTCGCGGGCTTTCATTGATTCTTTTGCCATTTTTATTCCTTTTTTAATTTTTTTTGAATGGTAAACCAAACTCTTTTAAAAGAGCAAATCCTTCTTCATCAGTTTTTGCGGTAGTAACAAAAGTTATGTTCATTCCCAGTAATCGACTAATGGAATCGATATTGATTTCAGGGAAGATAATTTGCTCCGTAATTCCCAATGTGTAATTTCCACGACCATCGAGTTTGTTTTCTATTCCCTTAAAGTCACGAATACGGGGAAGGGCAACTCGAATCAGACGTTCCAAAAACTCGTACATTCTGTCCCCACGTAAGGTTACTCGAACGCCAATAGGCATTTTTTTTCGAACCTTGAAATTTGAAATATCTTTTTTGGAAACGGTTGCTACGGCTTTTTGTCCAGTAATGGTCGTCATCTCATTGATTGCGGTATCAATAATCTTCCTGTCGGCAACGGCAATACCCAACCCTTGATTAAGAACAATTTTTTCCAACCTGGGAACCTGCATCACCGATTTGTAAGCAAATTCTTTCATTAAAGCCGGAACAATTCGTTCTTTGTATTCCTGTTTTAAACTTGCTGTATTCATTCTTAAATTTCCTCTCCTGTCTTTTTTGAAATTCGAACTAATTTACCTTCATTATTCAGTTTTCGACCAACACGCACCGGTCGACCATTTTCTACCGGATTTAAATTGGAAATATGAATGGGCGCTTCTTGTTTAACAATACCACCTTGTGGATATTTGGCATTGGGTTTCATGTTTTTTTGACACCAAATTAATGCCTTCGACAATAGCACGTTGTTCCTTAACAAGCACTTCCAATACGCGTCCGGTTTTACCTTTGTCTACTCCCGTATTTACGTAAACTATTTCGCCTTTCTTAATGTGTAACTTGC
>Ga0179953_1321602_pt1 | contig 9444 bp, 6 predicted proteins | sample AD_JPNMR2_sludge_FD_136014 | JGI IMG/M metagenome (GOLD analysis project Ga0179953, IMG submission 136014) | Metatranscriptome of active sludge microbial communities of municipal wastewater-treating anaerobic digesters from Japan -... | ecosystem: Engineered > Bioreactor > Anaerobic > Digestate...
CAAAACGGACAACAAATGGACCACTCGATCTGTTCTCAGAGGATGTAGACCGGTCTTATCCGATCTCTATGCTGAATCTGACCGATGTCAGCACCGGTATTATCAGCTCGCTGGACGGTTGGGACCCTCATTGGGGCGCAATCAATGCAGAACCGTTTGCCACATCAGGCCACGGTTTTACATTGTCCAAAGCCAGGGTTGGCGACGTCGCTCCGCTGGAGTTAACAATTCCTGACAAGAGGAAGATTTCGGAATACGGACCTTCGATCGTAGAGGCTATTGTAAATAAGACTGGTGACCCTTCTAAGAGTGATCCAATAGAACCCAGTCTGAGCGTTATAGTGCCGTTGACTCAGCCATCCGGCAGTTACTGGCAGTTGGTACCGGTCTATGCAGACCTGAACGGCAATGACAGGCTGGATTATGGTGTTGAACCGTTTACTGAACCATCGTTCAGAGTAAATGTGGTTGTTGCTGAAGACAGACTGACAGGCGGAGCAACACCGGGATCTGCCATACAGATAGATCCAGTGGACCCAGAAGCAGACCCAACCACGCCTAAACCGCTCGATGGTGATACCCAACCGGCTGCATGGCGTGATCCATACGATGGAAACACTTATTTGTTCTGGTCATCGAACAGGACCGGTGATCCTACCGCTTCACAGCGCCCATGGTATCTGCTTCGCTCTGCGTTAGGCTATCATCCGCCGAAGAACGGCAACATGAGGATTTACGACTGGGCACCAGCCGACCCCAGCCTTCCCTACCCCAGATGGTGGGAAAATCCATCAACGAACAGGATTCCTGCTTTCGATTGGATGGATATGACTGATGTTGACGTTAATTCGATAAGGCATTCTTCGCCGTTTGTAGCGCTCAACCTGGACTCTCCTACGGATGCCCGAATAAGAACATGGCTGTTCTGGCAAGGTCAGGCTGACGTTTTAGATATTGTCAATAACAGGATGAAGCGAGATTATCGCATACTCTACACTCCGGCAACCGGCGGCAATGTTACCAGTACAGACCAGCCCATATACAACTTTGCACGCGATACAAGCCTGATTAAGATGAACCCGCGAGCTATCGCCTACTTTAATGGATCTGACGAGAACATCTGGCTCTTGTGGCATGGCGGAGATGCAGGACGCTGGAGCATCTACGGTAACCTGAACACATCTCCGGCGAACGATCATAACGAGAATGCCTGGAGTCCGGATATCCGGTTCTCGACACCTACCTGTCTGGTTTCGGTGTCAGATCCATCTCCAGTACACAGGCGGATTGCTGGTTCTGATGCGTTTATGGATCTGGCTTATGTTGGTGCATCGAAACACGGTCAAGAGTCTGATATCATATTCACTCGCTACAAATGGACCGGCTCCTGGGATAGTAATCTGAGAGTAAACCCGGTTCCGCTGCCTCGTATTTACAACGAAGAATTGGAGCGGGACCCGAAATATAATGTATATTCATCCGGCCATCTGGCATGGCTCAGACCTCCGACTGGCGGAACCATAGACAATTGGGGCAGCCCAAGCGAAGACCCGTATATCCGGGTGGTATTGGTGGATGATTACACTACAGACGGCACCACATTTGCCGCTGGAACCATAATCAGCGCTACTGATGGCAGCATCAGGGCACAAGATGGCTCGATAATCCGTGAATCTGCTGCAATAGCACCAGAAGTCGATAGAGCAACTGGCATTTATACTTACAGCTATGAGGATGATGTCGAAAAATTGCTCGGCCAGATGATAGTTGACTATTCGGCAGGTATTGTCAGGTTCACCAATCCGCTTCCGCCAAAGACCAAGGTCTTTGCTGAATACACGCCGCAGGCAATCCGGCTTACACGCGGTCCTGAACAGGACAGTGCGCCGTTCATGTTCATCGAGAAGACTGAGCTGGAGTTTAAGGATACTGGCACATGTCTGAATCCTGGTGTAGTTAAGCCTACTTCCTCCTATAACGGTGCTATGCCGATCGATAGATTGTGGTTGTTCTGGCGCAAGCCTTCAAGCAGTGGAGTTCAGGCCAGTTCGATCTACTATAAGACATACAGAATCGGCATTAATCTGCCTAAGGCTGTTAAAATGACTAGAGACGGCAGACCTGAGCAAGTGACCATTTCCGGTATAAAGGGAGTTGCAGAAGTAAGCTGGGATGGCAAGAGAATCTTCTTCAGCAGCGTGGATGAGCGTTATCCGGGACTTCCAGGCACTGCAGGCCCAATAAACATTAAATATAAAGCCCTTGACGGCCAAGATATCGATATTACCGTTGATACTGTTACCTGGATGGAAGAACTGCCCGAAACAGCGCTTCCTACCAGACTGAGAGTGAATGAAGGCCAGGTCTGTGCGTTCGTTGACCCATGCGTCAGACCTACAAAAGTATGGGTGTTCTGGTCCAGCACCCGCGCAGGTAAGAGTGACCTGTATTATCAGACCATTAGCCCTAACTTCAGGGGCATTCTGTTCTAGATGATCTCCGGCTGTTTAATTAGTAGATGTAAACAGCCGGAAATTATATTATATTTAAGGCAATGCTTGTGTAGAACCAATAAAACCTGCATTTGCATTGTTATTTGAAAGTCTATAGTCGTATTCGAGCGCAAATTGCTTGAATTTGTTTGACACGTCAGCTTGTTTGATGTTAGGATTAGTTGGTAACCTCTGCTATATGAGGGGATAGGAAGACAGAGTATGAGCTCTATTAGCAAGTCTGCTCCGTCGTCCGTAGTGGGGCTAGACATTGGAACCGACACAATAAAGGTTGCCGAGGCAAAGCTCGCTAAGGACGGCATTCGGATCACTGGGCTAGGTGTATTGCCAACACCACCAGGTGTTGTTGATAACAGCGTCATAGTTGATCCTCAAGCATTGGGAGTTGCAATCAAGCAAATCCTCCGTGACAATGGGATAAAGTCAAAGAAAGTCGTTAGTTCCATTTCGGGACAGTCGTCAGTTGTCGTCAGGATTATAGAAGTTCCTAGAATGACTCCTAACGAACTAGCCGAGACAATGAAATGGGAAGTAGAACGGCACGTTCCGTTCTCGCCGACCGATATCCAGATGGACTTTGCACCCGTTGAGAAACCAAATATACCCCCGGATGCGCCAAATATGGAGGTCCTTCTTGCAGTGGCTCAGCGCGATGCAGTTGATGCTCACGTTAAGACTCTGCAAAAAGCGGGGCTTGATCCAATAGCAATAGATGTCCAACCGCTTGCAGTCAGCCGACCGCTGATTGATATGGCTAATGGTTCATTGCCGTATGTGGTTGGAGTCATCAACATCGGGGCTACAACGACGAGTGTGGAAGTCTTTGAGGGTGGGCAGTTAGCCTTCCCCGGACCACCGCTTCCCATAGCTGGCATTAATTTTACCCGTGCGATCAGCGATGCTCTCGGAGTACCCATGGAAGAAGCCGAGAGGCTGAAGAAGGAATTCGCTGAAGTCGATTTATCTGTTCTACAAACAGGCCCTGCGGACACAGGCTTCGATATGGGAGGCCAGGACGATTACGGCTATACGCCAGCGCCTGACGCTGATTCATACGACAGCTTTGTGCCCCAGGCACAGGATGTGCAGCAGGACGACTTCTCTCCATTCGAGTTGGGCACACAAGATGCGCCGCAAACACAACCAGTTGATCAGACATTCGATATATCCGGTGAGGATGTGTTTGACCTTGGTGGTGGAGCTGAACAGGCATCTGATTTCAAACCGGTATTTGACCTGGATGAACCTGAAGTCCCTACACCTGCGCCGGACGCAGGCGGATTTGACTTCGACATTTCGGACGAACAACCAGCTGCCCAACCAGTGGATATGGAAGCACAATCAGATCAGGTTTTCGTTCCTGAGGCTTCCGATTCCTACAGTTACCCACCGGTACCCGCTCCGGTACCGGCGGATGATATCCGCACTCAAGTAATAAATGCAATAGCACCCGTTCTGATCGAACTGGCAACAGAGATCAGACGTTCACTTGACTACTATTCGACCAGATATCAGATGCGGCCCGAGCAAATATTCCTGTGTGGAGGCACTGCAAGAATGTATAATCTGGACCAATTCCTGACTAATGAGTTAGGCATACCTGTCCAGGTTGCTAATCCTATGGCTAACCTTATGGTGCAGTGTCCGAAATATACACCGGATCATTTGCAGGAAATTTCGCCGTTGTTCCCGGTTAGCATTGGTCTAGCAATCCGGGAGATGCTGGAATAGCGCAGGTGGGGCTGCATAAAAATATGCAGCCATATCTATAAACCTGCTTGCGTGACCGGAGGAGTCGTTCAAGTTGTCTATGATTAAGATAAATCTATTACCGCCGAACATACATGAGGGCAGAGCAATAAAACGAATGATTGCACTGTTTGTGATATTGCTCGTACTCATCATCGGCGCAAACATGTGGTTCATCAGCTCAGTCAATAAAGAAAAAGCAGAATGGGCTGCACAAGCTGAAGAAGCTGAAAGGCTGCAAGCTGAAGCCAAAAGCTGGCAGGATAAAGAAGCTGCTCTGCGCGGCGAAGCAGCCATTATGGATGCCAAAGTCAAGTTCTTCGACGATGTCAAGCAGCATAATGATAAGTATCCTACCCTCTTTGAGACAGTGGCAAAGTGGACTTATCGCAAGATCACCTACTCGTCGCTGACGACTAATGGACAAGCTGTTCAAATGGAGGCCTTTGCACCATCTTTATCAGATGCAGGAAAGTATTTATTGAACCTGTATCGAGCCACGAATCTGTTTTCTAGTGTGGCAATATCGGGTGTCCCAGGATATCCAAACACAGGAGAAGGACAGGCGAGCAGCAGTAGTTTTGGATCCATGGGCGGTGGTGCAAACACCTTTGGATCAGCTCCACCGCTCGTAACTGGACCTAGTTCAGGTCCTGCAGGCTTTGGATCAGCACCTCCTCTGGTGACAGGTCCAAGTTCAACTGGATTTAATAGCGGCACACCGGCAATGCCGGGAATACCCGGTATGATTGGGCCTGGTGGTCCTCGTGGAACCAGTTACGGTGGGATGGAAGCAATCACTACAGGGGTTGACCGTGCAACATTGGAGAAAACCTTGAAAGGATTTAAGTTCAATGTGATGCTCAACCTGCTTCCAGATAAATATATTATTGCTCCAACTCCGGGAGGCGATGCTTCTGCAGTGCCTGGTGGTATGCCCGGTGGTGCACCTGGTATGCCTGGCATGGCACCAGGCGGTATGCCTTAGTGCATGAGTAGGACCTTGAGGTAAACTATGAGTAAACTACGTAAATTACACGTTGTAATAATAGGTGTTTTGGTCTGTATCATTGTCGGAGCAGGAATGTACTTCCTCCTGGTGAAGAAGGCAATCGAAGCAAGAGAGGCCGAAAAGACCAGATATAATACCGCTGTGACCAATGGTGGAACTCAGCAGAATGTCATAACTCAAAAGGCTAATTATGAAAAGGCCGTTGTCGAGGTTAACGAGACTGAGATAAAATACCAGAGATACATGCGAGCGCAAATGCCGCTCATAAGCCTTGCAGATCGCAAGACCGGTATGTTGCAGCTATGGCACGAGCAGTCAGAAGTTCTTGGCCCGCTCATTCTTTCGCACATACAACGAAGTGGAGTAAAGCTCTCTTCTGAGATAAAAGTTGATGCACCGAAAGCTAATCCAAATGAAATAATTGTTGGTGGTTCTCAACCAATAACACTGGATCTAGGCAAAATAAAGGTTGAAGGAGACTTCAAAACTATTATCAAGCACCTGAAAAGTTGGAACTCTTGCAAAAGACTTGCTATGATAGAGAATCCTGCGTTGGCAGGCAATAGCCCCAACCTGGCTTGTGAGTACAATCTTAAAGTCTTTTTGTTCCCTGCATCTGATCCAGGTGAGACTGTTCCGTTGGCTCCCGCAGCTGGAGACCAAAGTGGTATGGGCGGAATGCTTGGTGGCGGCATGCCTGGTGGAATGCCGAGCGCTAACTAAGCTCGGAGGTAAATTATGATGTGGATACTAAATAAAAAGAAACTTCCAATAGCAATGGTTGGCGTACTGGCAGTCATCTGTCTGGTGGTAATGACTGGCTGCGGTGGTGATTCAGAAGAAGCCACTTCAGATGCGTCAACAACAGACATGCCCAGTAGTACAGCAGTGTCCTCTGGAATGCCTGGTGCAACACCTGCTGGAATGCCCGGTACTACGCCATCAACACCAACTAACGTGACAGTACCTGGTGCTGGCTCTCAGACAGACGGAACGCAGATTGCACAAGAACCAACACCAAACCAGGAATGGAGAGAAGACCCGTTTGCAACGGATACTGGTTCTAAAAAGCCGTCCAAACCGCCTGTGCAGCGGCTGGAGATACCGATGCTTGGCAGAATATTCTCACCTCCTCCGCCACCGGCTCCTGCTAGTGCAGGACAAACGGTAGTGCCTGAACCACCAAGGCGAGTTGCGGGTATACTTTATGGTGATAGAGTCAATGCACTGATCCAGACACACAATGGTTTTGAGACTGTCAAACCTGGTGATAGGCTTATCGATGGGACAATCGTTGAGAGAATTGAAAGAGACCGTGTGATACTTCGCCCGGTAACAGGACCATCCAGGACAGTTGAAATTAGGCTGGCGGCTTCTGTGGTACCACTTGAGCCACCAACGACTACTACTCCTTCTGGATCATCCGGGAGACCTGGTTATCCTGGTCCGGGAGGTGGAGGACGTCCTGGAGGTTTAAGACCGCCGGGAATGTAATAGATATATAGGCAGATGGAACTAACACCGATGGCTCACAGTCAAATAATAATAGGCCCATCGGTACACATTATGTGTGACGATTCTTAGGAGGCGTCAAGGATGAAGAGATCAATTTTGGTAGGAATGGCCGTTATGCTGATAGCATTTTGTGCGTTTGCAGCATCGGCACAGGATGATTCTGGATTAAACCGTATTACACTGGAATTGAAGGACACGCCGGTTCAACAGGCTCTGGAAACCCTGTTCAGGGGTACGGGGCTGAATTATGTTGTAGATACGTCGGTCCAGGGGAATGTCTCAAGCGTCAGTCTTAGAGATGTATCGTTTGATGTGGCGCTCAAGATGCTCCTCAAGTCAGTTGATCCGCCACTTGTTTTCCGCAAAGATGGTGATGTCTACCTTGTTTCCGTACGTAAGGAAACACCAGCCGAAATAAATCAGCCGGTAATAGATACACCTGTTATCGAAGACATTGTCCCTCCAGATGATGTCCGAATGGAAAAAATTGCCCTGAATTTCGTAGATGCATATGATCTAAGAGCCATCATGGACGGTGAGGATATTCGAGACTCACAGAATGCCGGCTCCATGGGTAACATGGGCGGCATGATGGGCGGATTCGGCGGCATGATGGGCGGATTCGGCGGTGGATTCGGCGGCGTTAGTTACGGTGGTGGCTACAGCGGTGGTAGTTACGGTGGTGGCTACAGCGGTGGTAGTTACGGTGGCGGATTCAGCGGCGGTGGCTACAGTGGCGGCTACGGTGGCATGTCTCGCTGGTAGAAAGATAGGTTTTAAGGGATGCTACTGCCTTTCCGGAGGAGGAACAATATGACTTTAATGCTTAGGTGGGGAAGCGAGAAACGTACCAGATCTCTTGCCATCGTTGGCCTGGTTATTTTGATCGCATGCTCTGCCGCAACTGTTGCGAGTGCAGCCGAACGGGGAATAATCCTTGATGTTCGCGATGCTCGACTCGCAGATATTGTGGTCATGCTGACCCAACAGAGCGGTGCCAGCATATGTCTCAACCCTGAGGTTGCTGACAAGCGAGTCACCGCTGTTATGTATGATAAACCACTTGAAATGGTGCTTGAACACGTTGTCAAGCACACTGCTGGGGTCGAATTCTATAAGACTGAAGATGGTACCTATGTAATTGGTGGACCAAAGCCTGCACTGGAACCTACACCGGTACAGCATGATCCAATGCCCACCCCAGTACAGACAGAATACGAAAGCCCCAAGATACGCACTGAGATTATCAAGCTCGTTCATAGTCATCCGTCCGAGCTTTTGATAAGCATGGGTATTCTACCGCCGTCAGAGAACCCGAATACAACCTTCCTTGGACTGAAGTATGGTGGAGTAATCGGAGTTCTCGATGAAGATAAGTACCGATTCGATAATCACCTGCCTGCAGATAGCAGAATATATATGAACTCTGGTGAAATCCAGATGGACACGGTACCTCCGGCAATCGACTCAGGATCCAGTGCGATCACAGGTGAAGCTGGACGTTCCGCATCAGAATACTATGGTTCTGCTCAGTATGCTGGCGCCGGAACAGGTAGACCAGGTGGCGGCTATAGCAGCGGCTACGGCGGCGGCACACCAGGATTACCTGGTGGTGGACGACCTGGCGGTGGTACTAGCAACACTGGCACGGGAACCAGTGGTGACGACACACTAATGCCTGAAGGTGTTAGAACAGTTATCCCCTACCCTCTTGATAACTCAATCATTGTTCGTGGTACTGAAGACGGCATTTCCGAGTTCAAAGAGCTTGTTTACCTTCTGGATGTCCCACCGAAACAGGTTCAAATCAAAGCTGAATTTATCGAAGTCAGTACAAATGATATCAAGAGACTTGGTATCGACTGGAGCCTTGAGAGACTTAACGAGACAATTACCACAGATTTCAACCCACAGGGTCTGGTACTTGTTGGTGTTCGGACTGGTAACCTCGCAGCCTCACTGAGAGCTGAGCTTACCAAAAACTCTGGTAATATCATTAACTCACCAATTATCTCAACAATCAATAACGAAGCTGCTGAGATACAGATCGGTTCGAACATCCCGTTCTGGACTTCAGTCGTACAGAACCTTGGTAATGGCCAGTTGCTCACTACCAATGTAGTCAACTGGATGAACATTGTCACCTACCTGAGAGTTCTGCCCAGAGTTAATGGTGATGGTACGATTACCCTTACACTCATGCCGAGTGTTCAGGATACTGGTCGGTTCGTTGCTGCTCCTGGTGGTGACCAATCAGAGGTTCCTGAGTCCAGATATCAGTCACTTTACACTCGTAGAAGAGTTATGAACGGTGAGACTATCGTTGTTGGTGGATTTATCCGCAAGGACCAGTCCATCAACGAGACAGAAGTCCCGATCCTTGGCAGACTGCCGATCATTGGTCCGCTTTTCAGGTCCCAGTCGGTCCAGTCCCAAGACCGCGAACTGCTGATTTTCGTGACTCCGACAATCATCGGTGAGAAATCTGCAGGAACAGCGATTGGAGTTTCACCATCTCTGTAGAAGAGAAATCTTATAGGATTCTAGTGATAGTTTGTTAAATGTCTAAGGTCGGTTTGACTGACCTCAGGTAACCATTGTGGGGATTGCACTCCGGCAATCCACATTATAATGTCTGGAGGAATCCCTTGTTCC
>Ga0179953_1005446_pt1 | contig 9377 bp, 2 predicted proteins | sample AD_JPNMR2_sludge_FD_136014 | JGI IMG/M metagenome (GOLD analysis project Ga0179953, IMG submission 136014) | Metatranscriptome of active sludge microbial communities of municipal wastewater-treating anaerobic digesters from Japan -... | ecosystem: Engineered > Bioreactor > Anaerobic > Digestate...
AAATAACATAAAAAAGCCCCTTTATTCAAGGGGCTTCTTTATTCTTAATTCCTTCTTTATCTTACTTCACATACATCATCTTCTTCATCGATACAAAATTATCTGCTTGTATCTTGTAAATATACATTCCTGTATTCAACCCGGATGCATCAAATGTTACTCTGTGATATCCTGCTCCCATCATCCCATCTACTAATGTTGCTACTTCTTGTCCAAGTATGTTATAGACCGACAACTTTACATGCGATTCCTTCGGAAGTGCAAATCTTATTGTCGTTGTTGGGTTAAATGGATTTGGATAATTCTGCATCAATGTATATTCTGTTGGTATTCCTGTCTCTTCCTCTACTCCTGTTACTATATCACTTACCTTTATTGTCCTTGTTGATGTTGCTGTTAAGGAACCATCTGATATCTCAACTATAAGAACATATGACTTTCCAGCTTGTGATGGTGTAGGTGCCCAGAGATAATATCCATTTGCAGATATTTCACCTGGTCCACTTACAATTCTAAATGTAACAGGATCACCATCTGGGTCATTTGCTTTATAAATAAATTCAAATGGGACAGGAACATTATGAACAGGAATTACTTGATTATTTGGAATTTCTGCTGTAAATGCTGGAGCTCTGTTTACATTATTAACAACAATTGCTGCTGTCTTTGTAGCAGATAGTCCGCCTTTATCTGTAACTTTAAATGTTACGGAATAAACACCAGCTTGGTCATAATTTGGTTTCCAGGTGAATGTGTTACCTGATAATGTAGCTCCTGTTGTTGCTGGTGTAGCTGTATAAGTGTATGTTAAAGCATCTCCAGCATTAGCATCAGCACCAACAAGTGTAATTGTTAATGTAGAATTTTCATTAACTGCAAATGAAGTTTGATTTGGGTTTAATGTTAATGTTGGAGCAACATTTGCTTCTGCTACAGTTATTAATGCAGGATCAGCTGTGGCTCCTGGAGTTCCAGTATTAAATTTAAATGAAGTAAATGATAGATTTGTACTTCCTGCTGCTTTTGCTTTTCCAGTTAATTTCAATAAGGTTCCACTTCCTGTAATATATGAACCGCTTGCCAGTGAAAAGCTTACTGTACCAGCATTATTATCAACATTAATTGCAGCTAAACCACCAGCACTCAATGTTGATTCAAGGTCATAATTTGTTATTTCAATAACATTTTTATTAAATGTTGCAGTGAAATTATAAGATAATACCTTTTGATCTGCTGTAATAGCAGTAGTTAAAATAGGTATTACAATATTATCACCGGCGACTGCAGAAACAGAACCGCCTTGAATAAGAACTGCTGCTGTTTGAGCTGAACCGCTTACTACAGAAGCTGATGGGCTGCCAGCATTGAATTTGAAAGAACTACCCGGGTCCAATGCAGCAGTACCAGCATTCTTAAATTTTATATTTAATTTGAGTAAAGTTCCCTGGCCTGTTAAAGCCGCGCTATGTGCCCATGCTACGGAAAGAGTTCCTGCTGATGTATCCGCATTTACTGTAAGATTACCTTTTCCTTCTATCAGTGTTCCAGTTGCATCTACACTTGGAATAATAATTATGTTCTTATCATAGCTTAATGAAAATTGAAATGCGATAACATTTTTACCTGTTAAATCACCTACAGTAATTGCGCCTGTTTTCTGAACACCTGATGCACCAGAAACAGTAGGAAAGGTAACACTAACCTGAGCAAACGAACTCGTTCCTAACATAAGCATTGCGGCTATAAGAGCCAGAATCTTTACAACGCTTATTTTGAAACTTCTCATTTATTACCTCTTTTTATTTTTCCATTATTTTAATTAACACACACAAACTTGCTTAAAATCATTAATTAAGGGGGCGGATAAAACCGCCCCGCTCAATTAAACTAAGCGCAATTACTTCAGTAAGTTCATCTTCATTGTTGATGTATATTTACCAGCAATGATTCTATAAATATAGATACCAGAAGATACCTTGCTGCCAAAGTCGTTTGTTCCATCCCATCTTACTGTGTAGTAACCAGCTTCTTGTTCTTGGTCAACTAATGTCTTAACAACTTGTCCTAACATATCATAAACAACCAAGCTTACTCTAGCATCCTGTGGTATAGCATATTTAATGCTGGTTGTTGGGTTGAATGGGTTTGGATAGTTCTGACTGATTGAGAACTCAGTAGGTATTTCTTTTACTTTAACAGACATCATACCAAATGACTGGTCATTCAACTTAGCAGATGCATTCAAGTTAACCTGAGCTTCTTTATCTTTAAGAGCAAGGTTAATTAATGCAACATTACCATCTTTCAATGGAGTTGTACCAGCCATAGCTATCTTAAGAACACCATTAGCAAAGTTGGAGTAAGCAACCCAGCCTTCTGGTAATGATGTTGAAACACCTTTGAATTCTACTGCATCAGTCAATTGAACTTCTGTGTATACAGAAACTACGCCGCTAGTTTTCTTTAATGTTAATGGCAATGAGATTACGCCTTTTTCACTGGAAGCTCTTTCAAATTCAACATTACCCATTGCAGCACTAATCTTAGCAGTTGGGAATGAACCATTAGCTACATAGTAGAGAATCCATGCTGCATCATAAGCACCAACTTCACCATCACCGTTAACATCTGCAGCGTATAATTGTTCAGGATCTGTAATTGGAGATAAGCCTACAACATGTTTCAAGATATTAGAAGCATCGGTAGCATCTGGTAAACCAGAACCGTTCAAATCACCTTTAGCCAATGTATGTGTTACAGTTACAACTGTAGTAGTTGTAGCTGTTGCATTATTTGGATCAGCAGCTTGAATTGTAAATGTAAAGTCTTTACCAGCATCAGCAATAGCAGGAGTAAATGTCAAGGTACCGAGAGAAGCAGAAATGTTGTAGGTACCTGCTGGAGCTGGTGAAACACTTGCAACTGAATATGTTAATGTTTCGCCATCAGGATCAACTGCAGTATATGTAAATGTGAATACCTGAGTATTCTTTACAGAAGCAGTTGGTTTTGTAGAAGCACCTGTAGCTGTAAAGCTTGGAGCTCTGTTAACATTAACTACTGTTACAGTAACTGTCTTATCTGCAGTTTGTCCGCCAGTATCTGTAGCACGAACTGTAATTGTATATGGAGCAGTTCTACCATCAGCATAACCTGGTTTAACTTTAACCAGACCGTTTGCACCTAAAGTAGCGAATGATGGTGCAGATACCAAGCTATATGTTACAGTTTCGCCTACATCCTGTGGATCTGCAGTAAATTGAATTTGCAATGAATCAGCTTCATTTACTGTAAATGAAGAAGCTGTTGGAGCAGTAAACAATGGAGCTCTTGTTGGAACACCAATTGCAAATCTACTACCTTGTGTTACTAATCCACCTTGTGACGAAGTTGTTCTTACAACTACTGTTGTATCTGTACCAACTACTACTTGATAGTTAGAATAATTTGGAGCAGTTCCTTGTAAGAACCAACCATTGCTTTCTGCATTACCATCTTGTCTTCTAATTATTCTCAATTGAGCATCACTTGTATATGGGTATCCAATATTATTTGCTTGTAATTCTATATCAAAGTTTTGAGTTGCTGTAAAGCTTACTGGTGTAGTTGATACTAACCAATAGAAATTAGCATAATTACCAACTTTTACACCATTGCCACCATCCAATGGTAAGTTAACTGTACCTTGTGGAGAAGCATCAACATGCGATACAACTATATTTGTAACGTTACCTACTGGATAAGATGGTGTAAATGTAATTGCTATTGGTCTGTATTGTCCGCTTAATGTACCAGTTGGGAATTCAAATCTACCATTTGTACCAGTTGAACCATCACCTGTAGCTGCAGCTCTTTGAACCTTACCTACAACATGGCCAACTTTTGTATCTGTAACACCACTTCTATCATATCCTAATCCATCTGCTATCAAATTCGGTCTTTCTAATATCAATGTATTTGCACCCATATTAAGAATACCATTTACAAATATTATTTTCCCTGTATTTGCATTACCTAATGTAGCATCATTATCAATTCTTAAATTACCACCAGTAACATTCAGAACTGGGTTTGTACCTTGCATATCAAGTTTCATAAATCCTATGGTTTGATTTCCACCCAGTACGAGATTTTGTCCTGTTGCACCTCCAAATACTAAAGGAGATGTAGCAGTGAACGAAACTACCGGATCTGTTGCATTAGAATAATTATCTTTTTCTATTTTAACTGCACCTTTTGCTGTAACCTGGAAGTTTGCTGTTAAATTATTTCTAATTAATAATGAATCGTTAACTGTAACAGCAGAATTAACAGTAATAAGAGCATTACCAACATTAGCACTTCTCGTTATTACTAATTTACTTAATTCACCAGGCAATTCAATACCAGTTGTTATATCACCAGGAGCACTAGCAGCTGTAGGTTGATATACAACTGTTACATTTTTATCAGATGGGAAGGAAATTCCACCACTTGTTTTTGTTACAGAGGCATTTTCTGTTCTGTAAATAGTTGAACCACTTACTAATGTTAAAGTATTTCCTGCAAGAGCAAGTGTGCCTTGTTTTAAGTCTAATACCTTATTTACAGTTCTGCTGCCTGGTAAGCCAACTATATTACCAGCTGCTGCACTGTTAACAATAAATGTATTAACAAGAGTTGATGGCGAGCTTGGCCAGATATTAGCAGGTATGCTTCCACCACTCGTTACATTAAGTGCAACTAATTTAATCGAACCAGCATAAGCAGGAGCAGCACTAATTGCGCCGCTTGTATAATTTACGGTAGCGCCATCTGCAACAGCTAATTTACCATTTGTTGTTAATGTATTGCCACCCATCTGCATATCTAAATTGCCAGTAACAGTAATAGTACCACGACCAGCAGCATTACTTAATGTAATATTATTTGCTGTACTTGCTGTGAATCTTAGATTAGGTATGGAGAAACCATCTCCTTGATCGACTGTCCATGCAGCATTAGCATCGAAAATCATATAACCAGTTGTAGCAGCATAAGAACCAGCAGTTCTTGTAAATGCACTTTGGAATGTAATATTTCTGCTTCCAAAATTCAAAACACCGCCATCATGTGTAAATGATGTTGTAACTGTTAATGCTGTACCTGTGCCAGCTAAGTTTACATCATTACTGATTCTTAAGTTGCTTATACTTGGTGTTCCGGTATAGCTGAATGTCAATGGAGGATTAGCAGCATTTAATCTAAGCACTCCAGCACCTGCAACAGAACCAGTTGATGTTAATGTAAAGTTGGAGCCTGTTACTGTTAAGTTCTGGCCTAATGTTAAAGTACCCTTTGTAACTGTTAAATTTCCTGCAGCTATTAAGTTATTACCACCAGCTAAAGTAAATGTTGTTCCTAGAGCACTTAAATTAATATTTATATTTGCTGCAACAGTAACATCGGATGTATTTAATGTTAAAGTAGTAGCACCAGTTGATGTACCATCACCAAATACTAAGGTACCATTTGTAGTAACTGCACCACCTGTAATTGCTGGACCAGTACCTAAATGAGTTAATGTTTTTCCACCCAAATCTATTGTACCTGCAGCGTGTGTTAAATTACCTGACATCTGGATATCGGAACCAAGTACAAGTGAATTATTTGCATTAGCTGTAGTGATAGAACCTAAATCTGTTCCATCAAAAGCAACGCCGCTTAATGTTAAAGTCAAACCTGCAGTACCGTTACCAAATGTTAATGCACCATTTGCAGATGCAGCTGTTGGATCAAAGTCATCACCGCCACCTCTTTCATTATCTGTACCAACCAATTGATGTATTAATGCTTTTGGTCCATTAATTACATTTCCTGTAGAACTAGCAGCAATTTCAATTGGAGGTAAATAACCTGAACCAGTAATTGTTGTACCTGTAGCTGCGGCTAATTGTAATTTACCAGCAGCTTCATTTGCTATATCGCCGTTCAGGACAATTGAAGCACCCTTCATTGTAAGGGTTACATTATCAATTAATAAGCACTGGTCTGCATTTACGGTAATTGTTCCATTAACAGTAGTTGGAGTTCCTATTGTAACAACACCTTTCAAAGGAACATTATTAGTACCATTTGCACCTGTTGTAGTTGCAACGGTTAAATTATTTAATTTATCAGCTGCAGTTGGTAATTCGTTACCGGAAGCTTTATCACCGCCAATGTAAGTTACATTAACCATTGAGTTGAATGTAGGTGCGGTATTAAAGCTACCATTATTTCTTACAATTGTAGGAAATACTGTAGAATTATCAATAGTTATTGCACCACCGGTGTTACTTACCAAACCGTTGGTTAAGTAAATATTTCCTGTCAAAGTAACTGCTGACGAGGTAGCCATTCCTGAAGCATTATTAAATTCAATCGTACCAAAAGTACCAGCACCACCAAAATCTTGTGCACCAGAGCCTGCAAGTGTAACTCTACCTTGTTCAGTTGTTTCATAACCTGCTGTATTATCAAAGTCTGGCGTAGCGGAGCTACCTTTAACAACCAAATTAGCAATATCAGAAATCACAACTTTACCAGCCGTAAATATTAAAGCACCATTTATATTTAATGTACCACCAGTGAATTTAACTGCTTGTGCCAATCCAGTAGTATTATTAACTTCCAAATCACCAGCTATAACTGGGTTTAATGAACCAATATTTACGGTTACTAATTGAGTTGGAGTTGGATTACCAATTACCAGTTTTGTTGTAGCAGTTGAAAATGTTGGATTAGAACTTGCACCACCAATTGTAATAGACGCTCCATTTAATGTGATACTTGATCTATTCGTTGTTGTTATTGTACCGCCAGTAAATGAAGCGTTGCCTGTAATGGAAATTGTTTGAGCTGCGGCAGCACTCCAGTTAACAGTACCACCAGATATACTTACAGTACCATTTATAGTCAATACTTGATTTTGAGTTGCAATATTAAATGTTCCTGAAGACCAGTTGAAACCACCGAGTGTCATTGTTGCGGCAGCAATATTTGGGAAAGTAATTGTTCCATTTGCTGTAGATTGCACTGTTCCTGAAATACTTACAGCCCCTGTAGTTGTTAAATCGAAACTTGTAGTATTAGTTCCCTGGTTAACAACATTACCGCCTATTGTAACGGTCTTACCTGCTGTTCCTGCAGCGCCAATCTTTAATGCTGTTGATGCATGAGTTCTTGAGTTTGTAATACTTCCACTTATATTAAAGTTTTCATTACCAAATATTGTATAACCGCCTACAGAGCTACCTGTAATATTTATACTAGTTCCAAAGAAACCACTCGAAGTACCATCACCAGCACCAATAATAATATCACCGTTACCATCTCCTGCTGCTCTGCCTTTAGAACTATTTGTAATTAAGCCAACTCTGTTTGCAGCTGTTCCGATTGAAGATCCAGATGTACGAGCAGCACCGCCAATGATTATACGACCATTATTTGCATTTGCAGTTCCAGTTATTCCAGAGAAATCAGAGCTGTTGTTAATACCACCATCTGCTCTAACTATACCACTAGTAATTGCATTGCCCCAAGTTATTAATCCGTTTCCGCTAAAGTCTGTAGGGTTAGTTGCTCCTGATAATGTAGTTTTTGATGTATTGTTTATAGCTCCATTTATTGTAACATTTGTATTTGTGTTTTGGAAAACTATATTACCAAAGCCATCTACGTCAGTAGAAGTACCATAAGACCCACTTATAGTTGTGTTATTCACAACATTACCAGTAATCGTAATTGCTGCATCTGGGAATGTAATTCTACCTGATGTTGCTCCATTCCATGTAGCAGCATTACTTACAGTTAAAGTAGCTTGATTTGTTACATTTCCATTAATTGTTACAGCTCCACCAAATGTAATAGAAGCACCTGTAGCAGCTGTTACACTTGAATTTAATAACACATTACCATGAACTGTTGCAAGTGCAGTTCCTAAATTAACAGTACCAGTTCCGCTTAAAACCAAAACATCACCTGTAAAACCTGTTGTTCCTAACGTTGTTACAGTATTACCACTTAAAGTTACACTTGCTGCATTTTGTACTGTAAGTGTTCCTGTAATAGCAGTTGGTCCATTAATAATCAAAGTTGGAGTACCAGTACTTGAAGTAGCTACTATATTTGGCAATGTAAATGCACCAGCTAAAATAACATCATCATTCATATTAAAATTCAAAGTTCCATTTGTTACATTACCCCCTATAGTATGGTAATTTTTTGAAACATAACCGATAGATGTATTAGCAGCTGTATTTCCAGGTGCAACATCAAATGTCGTAGCTGTTACGGCTGTAACTGTTTGAAAAGTATTATTTAAATCTGAACCCGGAGCTACTATATATACAACATCACCCACTGTTAAACCGTGTGGAGTTGTAGTAGTAATTGTAGTTGGTCCAACAGCAATAGGAACACCTCCTACACCAATCGATGCTGCTTTTGGAGTATTTCCGTTTACTGTCCAATTATTTCCACCCAGATTAAGAGCAGCACCTGTATTGATTATACCATTAACAGTTACTGAAGCACCGCTTTTAACTGTTACTGCTGCAGTCGTTGTAAAATTATTTACGCTTCCACCAGTATTTGGGAATTCATCTCCTGTTGTATAAGCAGCATTATAAATCCAATTCACAGCTCCACTAAATGATAATTGTCCTGTTACTTTTGTAGTTGTACTTACAGCAGCAACAGTAACAGTACCACCGCTAACAGTGACTAATCCGCTTGGATTGTCCAGAGTACCTGATGTTAAAGTTAATCCACCTTTTAGATTAAATGCACCAGAATTAAATATTGCTTTATTAGCTAAGGCTCCTGTAGCAACTTCAAAAATAGAGCTAATACCTACTGTTCCTCCAGTGGATTGAAATGTAAGTTGCTTATCTACAGTAATAGTTGCAGGTTCGCCTGTTAGAGTGCCATAATCAGTTCCTGTATATACTACAACAATAACATCTCCTGGATTAGAAGATGCAATAGCACCCTGAGGTCCACCAATAGTTTTCTTTGGTCCTGTTACGCCATCATCTGGAGTTGGAATTGTAGCTGATAGACCATTACGGCCATCATTACCAATCTGGTTATTGACGTACCAGGTTACTTGTGCAAACGCTGTCGTTCCAAGCAGAACGAGAAACGTTAGCATTAAAAATAATTTGTTTAACTTCATTTTTTTCTCCCTTATTGGTTGAGAAATTATTTTACTAAAAAAAGATTAGCATAAAAAAGTGTATTTTTTACACACACAAACAAACTTTGACAAGCTCCGTTTGGATAAGCCCTCGTCCTTAAGTCGGTTTTAGTTTTTTCATTCGCTTTTACCTCCTTATTTTGTTTGTAAATGTTGTTAATTAATTTTTTCATTGTTC
>Ga0179953_1047145_pt1 | contig 9221 bp, 10 predicted proteins | sample AD_JPNMR2_sludge_FD_136014 | JGI IMG/M metagenome (GOLD analysis project Ga0179953, IMG submission 136014) | Metatranscriptome of active sludge microbial communities of municipal wastewater-treating anaerobic digesters from Japan -... | ecosystem: Engineered > Bioreactor > Anaerobic > Digestate...
GTTAGCAGTTCTCCGGTCCATTCCACATGATCACTGATTGAATGAACTCGAGAGATATTTTGTGATATATCTCATCGTTTTGAATGCATAAAAGTGCCTCACGAGCTTGTGGGTTCGGTGCCATCATAGCCAGTTCAGCATATTCTCCTATAGCGTGAACCTCGCTTTCCAGCGCCATGGCAATCCCTCTGGCAAACTCTTCATCAGGAGGAAACGGAGGCATTGGTTCACTGGGGCTTTCAGGTGGCATGGGGATCCACGCGCTTTCCAGCAAATCATCCTCCTCCATAGTATCGCTCGGCCAGTTCCAACAATCAGGATCCATTTCATGTGCGGGTTCGGCTTCCGGGCATATGCAGCTCAACAGCCTGGCGTGCCTTTTTTCTTCAGTGGCAAAGCACATGAGTCTGGCACGAATGGCTACGTGCGGCGCTTCAAAGGCAAGATTCTTATACATACGAGCAGCTTCGAGTTCATCTCTTATGGCAGCTTGTACTGCCCTGCAAAATTCATTCTTTGACATAGCAAGATGCCTCCTTTCGAAGGCATCATATGCGGATTAGACATGCGTTGCCACGCCCTTTTAGTTTATGGAATTCATGCCACCATTTCTCCGACATCATCAGGAACTATCAAGCGGGCACTTGTTTTGGCTACGACTTCATCTACGGCAACACCGGGGGCAACTTCTCTTAGAACAAGGCCTTCCGGGGTCGGCCTGATGACTGCAAGGTCGGTAACGATAAGGTCTACCATGCGCTGGGCTGTGATAGGCATAGAGCACCTGGGAACAATCTTCGGTTGCCCGTCTTTTCTTGTGTGTTCCATAGCAACTATGACTCGCTTTGTGCCGACCACAAGATCCATTCCTCCGCCTATGCCCGGCCCTCCTCGTCCGGGTATCCAGTAATTCGCCAGGTGCCCTCGTTCATCTACTTCAAGGGCGCCGAGGACAGTAACATCAACATGGCCTCCACGAATAATCGTGAATGACATGGCAGTATCAAAGAACACTGCCCCTGGCAGTAGAGTTACATATTGTCCTCCTGCGTTTACTAGGTCCGGGATTTCCTCGCCAGGCTTTGCCAAAGCTCCCATGCCTATGAAGCCGTTCTCTGACTGGAACGTAATGTTCATCTCAGGAGTCAGGTAGTTGGCAACGAGGGTCGGAGTCCCGATTCCGAGATTGACTATTTCCCCGTAGTGCAGCTCCTTGGCTACACGCCATGCTATCAGCTCCTTAGGTGAGCTCGGAAGAGCCATCATTTACACCCCCTTGACGATAATGTCCACAAAGATTCCAGGGGTCATAACGTGGTCAGGATCGATTTCCCCGACATCGACCAGGTTTTCCACTTCCGCAATGACAAAGTCAGCAGCTGTAGCCATTATCGGATTGAAGTTGCGAGCTGCTCTTCTGTATACGAGGTTGCCTGCGGTATCTCCCTTGTGCGCATACAGAAGAGCTATGTCTGCGCGAAGCGGAAGCTCCAACAGATATCTTCTGCCGTCCAGTTCCATAACGGTTTTCCCTTCTTCAACCTTTGTCCCTACGCCTGTAGGTGTCAGGAACCCTCCCAGCCCGGCGCCTGCTGCTCTGATCCTCTCTACCAGAGTGCCTTGGGGAAGCATCTCCATTTCGATCTCTCCGTCGGCTATAGCCTTGACTAGCTCTGGGTTCGTTCCTGTATGCGTAGATATCAGTTTGCGCACAAGACCATACCGGATCAGCTTTCCTATGCCCACCCCGGGAAATGCCCCGTCATTATAGATGACAGTAAGGTTTCCTATTTTCCTTTCGCAAATGGCATCGATGAGCGCTTTAGGAGTCCCAACCCCTAAGAATCCGGGCAGCATCACAGTCATTCCGTCCTCAATAAACTCCATCGCTTCTTCGATGGACTTCACCTTGCTCAACCCGCACACCTCCTCGATTATCCATAGGACGGACTGCTTAAAAGGTTTGCTCCCAGTGAAAACGCGATCTATTGCAAACCAAAACTATGAATATCTAAGTATATATAGTACAATTCTGACAATTCTAGGCACAATAATCCCTCATGCCAGGGCTTACAGAGCCCATATGTTATAGACACTACACTCCCTTGAAGGGCAAGCCGCGAAGGGAAAACCATATTGCCTCGCACATTGCCTCAAGGGGTTTCCTCTCTTACGGTTTGTTTATGCCCAAGATCTCCCTTGCCTCGTCCGGAGTTGCTACTTCCCTTCCTGCTTCCTTCGCAATCCGTGCGATCCTGGCAACCAACTGTGCATTGCTTTCTGCAAGCACTCCTCTGGAATAGTAGACATTGTCTTCGAAGCCTACCCTCACGTGCCCGCCTGCGGCAATCGCAACTACACCCAGCGGAAGCTCATGGCGTCCGATGCCTGCCACCTGCCATATAGAATCAGGAGGCAGCTCACGCGTCAAGTGGATGAGATTATGGATAGAACCTGACATTCCCCCGGGGACCCCCATGACAAAGTCGAAATAAAGCGGAGGTTTCACCAATCCCCTTTTCAAAAGGCGCATTGCATTTGCCACATGCCCAAGATCGAATATCTCAAGCTCGGGCTTGATTTCCAGCTCCAGCATTCTTGCTGCAAGTTTTTCTATAAGCGGCTCCGGGTTTTCGAAGATATCATCTCCGAAGTTTACTGTGCCGCATGTGAGAGTTGCCATTTCAGGCCTGAGGTCAAGGGGAAGCACCCTTTCGTCCTGGGGTGTCCCTACAGCTCCTCCCGTGGAGATCTGCACAATCAGATCGGTCTTTTCGCGAATAAGATCACAGGTCCTCCCGAATATCTCCATGTCTTGTGTGGGATTTCCTTCTTCGTCTCTGACGTGGATGTGTACTATAGATGCTCCGGCCTCTCTTGCCTCCGCTGCCGCTTGGGCAATCTCTTCAGGAGTCAGCGGGAGGTTTGGATTGTGTTCTCTTGTGGTCTCAGCGCCTACCAAGGCAGCTGTGATTATCAGTTTATCCACGATTATCCTCCTTCCTTGTGTGACTGCCTATCTTTCGGCACTACGCAAGTGCCGCTTGCTTTCAGCACAAGTTGGGGTTCAGCGAGCACCTCTGCTTTTGAAGAGCCGGGTGATGTCAACGTTATTACTTTATGGATGGCAAACTCCATTTTCCTTGAGGTATTTCCCACTTTCGTAATGGTCCCCCTGGCTTCTAAGAAATCGCCCGGGTAAACCGGGGCCATGAATTCTACGTTATCGTACGCCCTAAATAAACCTTCATCACCGTCATGTCTTATGAGAAGCTCAGTGGCTACATCACCCAAAAGAGCCAGGAGCTTTGCACCGTCTACCACTCCGCCTCCGTAGTGCGCGTCTTTCTCACTGATTCTGACTCTAATCAGGGCTTCACTCATGGATACACCCCCTTTGTTGCTCTTTGGAATCCCTTATTCTTCGTGCCAAGGCTTGTGCAATGAAGGAGCCTACATGTGAAGGTAGAGTTCCTGGACCGAACCCTGCGTCATAGCCCAGTTCAATGGCGAGTTCATGAGATATCCTCGGGCCGCCCATAACCAATAGCACCTTGTCGCGAATACCTTCTGCCTCCACCAATTCAGCCAGGTGCGTAAGGTTGTCGATATGGATGTTTCTCTGCGTCACTACTTGAGATACCAGTATTGCATCTGCGTTGACCTCGATAGCCTTTGCCACCAGGTCCTCGTTGGCGACTTGACTCCCCAGGTTGTACGTAACGAACCAGGGGTAACGCTCAAGGCCGCTTTCTCCTCTGTATCCTTTCATGCTGATAATGGCGTCAATTCCCACTGTATGGGCATCAGTGCCTGTGCACGCGGCCACCACCACGACTTTCCTGCCTATATGCTTTTCTATGAACCCATTGATCTCGTCGTAGGACATGAATTCTACATCAACTTCAGGAATGTTGATGGCTGTCATATCCACAGAGTGGATACACCTGCCGTATACGATGAAGAATGAGAAGCTGTCAGCTATGTTGTGGGCGTACACAACCTTCACATCTTGTAATCCCATCTTCTCTGAGAGGAGCTCAGCTGCTTTTTTCGCCTTTGCATCACATTGAACAGGGAGTGTAAATGAAAGCTGCATGTACCCGTCATCAAGCGTATCTCCGTAAGGCCTGATCCGCGAAAGATCTACCTCCATTCCTCGGCCCCTCCTCCTTGCCTGTTGGCTGGATTGCCCCAGAGTAAGGGTGAAAAATCCGGCGATGTGAGTTCCTTCATGAACAGCGCCTGGAACGGGTTATAGTACCTTTCACTCTTCTTTATCACACCGTCCAGCCCTCTGCCGCCTGTGCGCTCTCGTTTGATAGATGCAAACATCCCCTGTTCAATAGCTGACATGAGGCCGATTTTAGCTACCTGTTCAAGCATGGAAGCGGCTTTCCTCAACACTTCATTTGCCCTCTTTTCCATGATTCCGCCTTTTTTGTATGTGATTTCGTCTCTTAGGTGCCTTGTGTTGTTCATTACGTACCTGGCGCCCTCTATTGCAAGGTACCTGTCGTGGAGGTGCGGAGTATGGACATGCTCGGTTAAGATGCCTAAAAGCTGTATGGTTTGGCCTGAGATGGCACCTGCAAGGTTAAACATTGCATCCATGAGGTGCCCTTTGAATATGTTGCCTGTCATGTGCTTAGTCGGAGGCATGTACTTAAGGGGTGCCTCTGGGAAAATGATCCGTGCCATTTCAGCTTGAGCAAGTTCGTAGAGGAATCCATCGGTCATGTCAGGATCCATTTCAAACGCATGTCCTAATCCTATTTGCCGGGGAGTGAGTCCTGAGCGACGTGCTAAGGCTTCGTTTATGAATTGTGAGGCAAGTACAGTATGGGCTTCTTCGTATGCGTCTGCGGTAGTCAGGTAATTATCTTCCCCGGTGTTGATTACAATACCTGCATAAGCATTTATCATCCTGGAGAAATGTTGGTCTACGAAGGTCCTTTGCATGTTTATGTTCCGGAATAAGATGCCGTACATTGCATCGTTAAGCATCATGTCAAGGCGCTCCAATGCGCCCATGGCAGCTATCTCAGGCATGCACAGCCCTGAGCAATAGTTGACAAGACGTATGTAGCGTCCTAATTCTCTACCTACCTCGTCCAGCGCTTCTCTCATTATCCTGAAGTTAGCCTGGGTTGCGTATGTCCCGCCAACTCCTTCAGTCGTAGGGCCGTACGGCACGTAATCCAGAAGGCTTTGACCTGTGCTTCGTATGACCGCAATTACGTCCGCTCCGCACTTGGCCGCAGCTTTCGCTTGTATTACATCTTCATATATGTTTCCTGTGGCGACAATCACGTAAAGATAAGGGGGAACTCTTGAATCCTTTTCTAAGATCAGACGCTCTCGCTCAAGCCTGCGTTCTTTGATGTATTTACAGGTGCGCTCAGCTTCATCTTCCACCAGCGCTCTTACAGCATCATCATATGCCCCGGGTATCCTGTCAAAGATAATGTCTCCATGTGAAAGCGCACCGATAGTCTCACGAAGTGTGAGCCCTGTGTGAAGCATAGCTGAGCCTATCCAGTAAGCGATCCCGTCTTCCAGCAGGCCTGCGTCTTGAGCTTGGTCTACAATGATGTTGGGAAGCGGAACATTGTTCTCATCTACGCCGTCTACCCAGAGCAGCCTGAGGACTGTTCTCTCAATGGATGTCGTTGTATATGCGTCTATTATCGGCTGGATGCTGTCGGCGATTGATTCTGCAGCGGATCTTGCTTGGTCTACAAGAGACATGTCCACCTCAAGCCTCATGATTCAACACCGCCCTCTTTAGCTCGCCTTCTGTTATTTCGACCCGAATTGGCAGATTACGGATTTTGCCTGCGATTACGTCGACTACAGGGTAAGGGTTGACTGCCTCCGCCACTCGGTCAAGCAAGGTCGCGGGATCAAACCTTCTGCCACAAGGTGCAACCGGACAAGTCGTTACCATTTCAAGATGTATCTCGTCAAAGACTCGAATCTTTCCGCCTCTGGATTTAAAGTGAGAAAGGTCTTGATAGGCGGCAAGGATTCTGGTGGCGTCCTTCACAACTACTGTGGAATCACGTGCCTTTCTGCTAGTTACAAGATCCCTCAAAAAATTGCCCGGTAAAGCCCCGCCCAGGATAATCGTGCTTCCGGAACCGCGTAGCTGATTTATGATCTCAGGCGTCGAAAGAAGCACGCTCCTAACTTTCAGCTTCTCTATCTCTCTGCCCGAAGCATCAGGTGACACTATTACTACATCTTCGTTCGTCAAAGATCCCGGCCTGAGGCTTTCTCTTAACCCATCCTCCCATTTGGGAGTGGTTAGGATCTCAACTGTACGTGCTGTCTGCAAACCCACTTTTTCCGGTGTTTCTGCCACAACTGCACCTGTAGATAGCACGGTCGTGTCTGCGAGATACGGAGCAGCTGAGAACCTTCTTCCTGCAGCCCCGTCAATAACAATGAACTCGGCTCCCAAATGACGCATAACGTTTGTAACGTCCTTAACTACACCGGCCTTGTTTCCGCCGGCGACCTCTACGGTGCCGGGGGAGGCTGCTCTATAGATAATCAGTCTTCCGAGGACAGTAACGAATACCGTTTCCGAAAGGGGTTCCAGTGACGCAGATGCGCGCATTGCCAGATCTTCCGTTGTGGCGACAAGTGTTCCTTTTTTCACATGGATCCTTGGCTTCGGAAGGTGCGTTACCGCATCCAGCTCTTCTCCGTCACGGCCGGAAGATGCCACTCCGACCTGCATTCCCAAATCCTGAGCCCGTCTAATTATTGCATTTAACGCCACGGTTTTTCCTGAGTTCTTTGCAAGGCCTGTGATTGCAACGCTTCTTGGGCCTGTTAGAAGCACCGTATCTATAAGGTGGTTTACGTTATCGTGGTTTGGTATCGGAACTACAATTTTGCCGGAAGTATCCGGATTCAATGCTTTCTGCCTCCCCACGGAGCAATGACGCTACTCCTATGGATTGAATCTCTTCTTTCTGACATATTGTGCAGGCGCCGCACCATTCGTTTTTGTAGTCCAGAGGCTCGCTATAGACGCTGATTACACCTTCGTAGTTCCTGAGCACAACTCTATTGTGATTCTGAGAAATCAAGTAAGTAGGGCCTACGGGGATCTTCCCTCCTCCGCCCGGAGCATCCACTACGAATGTAGGGACAGCCATGCCTGAGGTGTGCCCTCGCAGGTGTTCAATGATTTCTATCCCCTTAGCTACAGGAGTCCTGAAAGCCGCAAGCCCTAAAGACAAGTCACATTGATAAAGGTAATAAGGCCTTATCCTGATCTTCAACAAATCCTGGACTAGCTTTTTCATGATGTAGGGACAATCATTGATCCCCCTTAGCAACACCGACTGATTGCCCAAGGGGATTCCTGCGTCTGCCAAGAGCTCGCATGCTTGTTTTGATTCGACCGTAATCTCTTTGGGATGGTTGAAATGGGTGTTTATCCATAAAGGATGGTACTTCTTTAGCATGGTGCAAAGGTCCGGTGTTATCCTCTGAGGAAGCACAACCGGGGTCCTCGTCCCAATACGGATGATTTCCACATGCTCAATGGACCTAAGTGCGCTTAAGATATATTCAAGGACATCATCTTCAAGGATAAAAGGATCTCCGCCTGATACAAGCACATCTCTTATTGTTTTCGTCTGCCTGATATACTCGATTGCATTGTCGATGTCGCCTCGTGTTACAGGTTCGTCTTCATGCCCTGCCAGCCTTCGTCTGGTGCAGTGGCGGCAGTACATGGAGCAGAAGTTCGTTACGAGAAAGAGTACTCTGTCAGGGTATCGATGGGTTATGTACCTTACAGGAGAGTCTCTGTCTTCAGCCAGGGGATCGATCATGTCATAAGGTGTCGTTATCAGTTCTTTGGCTGTGGGAACTCCTTGTCTTCTAATGGGGCATGTGGGATCATCCGGAGACATCAGGGTCAGGTAGTACGGTGTGATGGCCATGCGAAACCTGGCGAGGCATTTTTCGATGCCCTCTTCTTCTTCACTTGTCAGGTTAAGGACGCTCTTTAAGGTTTGGACATTTCTTACCCTGTTCCGCACCTGCCAGTACCAATCATTCCACCGGCTCTCATCAACATCTTTCCAGAGGGGAATCTCTCGAAAGTGTCTCATGTCAATGCCCTCTCCTTCTTTGGGTTACGCCACTGCCCACCTCTGAAGGAACATTTCCATGAGTACAGAGTTTTCTCTTAGCACTGAGAGAGCGATTTCTGCATGGCCTTTCGTGTAACCGTTGCCGATAATCATAGTCACATCCTTCCCGATGCCTTCTGCACCGAGCGCGCTGGCTGTGAAGCTTGTAGCCATACTGAAGAAGTAGACAGTCCCTCCGTCCCTTGTAGCCATTATTGAAGCCATCTCAGTTCCGGGGATGTTCACGCAGTTAATGGTTACATCAGCTAGCCTGCCTGAAGTTAGCTCAAGCACTTTTTCGTATACTTCAAGGGGCTTTGTGGCATCTCCGGCAAAGGCAATGTCTGCAAGGCCTGATTGGACTATGCGGTTGCGGCTTTCTTGGCTATGGCCCATCCCCAGGACCTTGCCTGTGACTCCTGCCCTTTTCTTGGCTTCATGGAGGCACAACAGGCCTGATTTCCCGCCTGCTCCGATAACGAGGACTGTATCGCCGGGTTTTACAAGCTTTGCGGTTTGTGCAGGCGCGCCTGCCACATCAAGGACTGCAAGGGCAAGATTAGGAGGCATATCAGACGGCAACTTTGCGTATATCCCGCTTTCAAAGAGGATCGCCTGGCCTTTGATTTTTACCTGGTCTTGGCCTTGTCTGATTTCGAGGATTTCTTCAATGGTCAAGGGGGTGAGGGTAAGTGAGACGAGGCTTGCGATCCTGTCTCCGGGTTTGATGGGGGCATCCTTGATGTCAGGTCCGATTGCTTTGACTGTTCCGATGAGCATTCCTCCGGAGCCTGTTACAGGATTATGGTGCTTGCCTCGGGAATCCACAATATCCTGCATGATCTTTGCGATTTGTTCGTTGTCGTAGTTAGCTTGTTTCTTGATCTGGGTAAAACTTGCGGCATCGATATTCAAGGTGTCTACGTCTACAAGGATCTCGTTATCGTAAATCTCCATGGTGTTATCCAGGCGCCAGGCAGCTTGAGGCAGCACACCTTTTGGCTCCAAAACCCTATGAATCCCGTACTTACACCCTTTCATGACAGACCCTCCCACAAGTTA
>Ga0179953_1291531_pt1 | contig 8838 bp, 8 predicted proteins | sample AD_JPNMR2_sludge_FD_136014 | JGI IMG/M metagenome (GOLD analysis project Ga0179953, IMG submission 136014) | Metatranscriptome of active sludge microbial communities of municipal wastewater-treating anaerobic digesters from Japan -... | ecosystem: Engineered > Bioreactor > Anaerobic > Digestate...
GGCCACTCTTCCCGAACTTTTACGCCCCCTTCCCGGACAATGCGCAGAATAGTTTTTCCATTCTGGTACAGTTCTTCCACTTCCTGTTCTCCCTGATAGAGCACCCGCCGTTCCAGAACATCCTGCTGATAGTTCCGTTCTTCCGTAAGACGGCCCTCCGTATCATAGTCATAGATGGTGCGGTTTTCCCGGCCATCGGGGTAAACCCGCCGCTGCTCCACAAGACGATTGGCATCCCAGCGATTATACACCGTCACCACCAGGGCACCCTTTTCGTCTAGTTGTCTTTCTTCCAGTACCCTGCCGCGGGAATCCAGGTTTACCTCGCTTTTTTTGACCCCCTGTTCCCTTTCAGCCATACCAATGCCAAGGGACCCCTTCTCGGAAGAAGGGGTGGGGCCCTTCCCTGAACCTAAAAGGGATACAAAAGAAATATCCTCCCTTTCCCCCGTATCAGCGTATTCCCGATATATGGTTCGTAACGCCCCATTTCGATCATACCGATACCTATCTTTCCACAGGGCTTTTCCTCGAAGGTCCTGGACATCCCCCTGCACCAACACCGGGCCGTCATAGGTATAGTAGGCCACCACCCCTTCGTAGGAAGGTTCCTCCTGTTTTTGGGCTTCCGCCCCTCCCTCAGGAGCTTTTCTTTCACTCCACTCTTCGATACGACGCCGTCCCTGGGCATCAAGGACCTCCACGAAACGACGATTATACCGATCCTCCTGAACTCGCCCGAGTAGCCCCCGGGCGACATCGTAGATACGATACCGCACCAGAATGGGCTCGCCCCGATGAAAGAGTTCTGCCTTTTCAACCTGGACTAGCTGGGGGAAATACCGCTCCCGCAGATCCTTCGCTATCAACGAAGGATCGGCCCGGTCTACCCGCAGGGCATACTCCTGCCTTTGAGCTACCAGCGGGGGTATTTCCCGCAGGGGGATGCCCGCCCCATCGGAGAGGTACCACTGTTCCGCTGCAAGGGGGAAAAGTATGAGGAGCCCCCACACTGTCAGCAGGGCGATGCTTCTGAAGAAACAATCAACCGATCGAAAGGCCCGTTCTATCCCCCCATGCATTTCTATGCCAGCCCCACGAATTCCCCTACAAAATTTTCTAGTTGAAAGGGCCTTAAATCTTCGTATCGTTCCCCTTCTCCCAAAAAAAGAATGGGAAGCGAAAGTTGACGGCCCAGGGAAAACACCACCCCTCCCCGGGCAGTAGAATCATACTTGCTCAGGATTACCCCATCAAGGTGCACCGCCTGGTGAAACACCTCTGCCTGGGACAGGGCATTCCTGCCGGTGGTGGCATCCAGAACGAGGATCTTTCGAGAAATCCAATCCCCTGTGCGGGAAACAATAATCCGATCGATCTTTTTCAATTCCTCTACCAGGGCGGTCTTGGTGTGCATCCGCCCGGCCGTATCCGCGATGACCAGTTCTGCGTCCTGGGCCTGGGCCGCTTCAAGGGCATCGTAGACCACCGCCGCCGGATCCCCCCCACTCTGGTGGGCCACCACCCGCAGGTGTAACGTTCTCCATGAATTTTAAGTTGATCAATGGCCCCCGCCCGGAAGGTGTCCGCCGCCGCCAGGATTACCTTTCGGCCCTCCTTTTGGTAGCGGGCCGCCAGTTTAGCACAGCTGGTAGTTTTTCCCACCCCGTTTACCCCCAGAATAAGAAAAATACCCCGTTCTTCTGGGTTCAAAAGGGGGCTTTGGTTTTTATAGAGAGGATCCAGTTCTTCCACAAGAATTCTTGCCAAAAGTTGCCGGACTTCCCCCGTGTCAGAGAGGCCTTCCTTCTTACAGCGAAGGCGGAGTTTTTCCACCACGAGCACACTTTCCTGGGCACCCAGGTCTCCCTCGACAAGGTAATCCTCAAGGTGTTCAAAAAAGTCCTCCGAAATACCCCGACTTCCCTGAATAAGCTGCTTTAGTTTTTCCGCAAAATTCCCCAGTCCCATAAAAAGCTACACTCCTCTTCGACCGCTATGGATTCATCCTACCCGCATCATCCAATCTTTTTTTGCATCCTAAAATCCTTCATCGGGACTCCACAAGGGGGACCGTTCGTTGGGTCACCCCATCAATATATTTATTAAGATGATAGAGGGACTCTGCCAGGAAGATTCCCGTCACCACCCAGGCCCCGGCTGACACATAGTAGGTCCGCTGGGCATCGCCAAGGAGATTATACAGGCCCTGGTATTCTACCGCGATAACATAATTTTGATATATCCCATTCAGCAAAAAAGCCACCGGCAAGGCAAGCCAGAAACGACCAAAGGCCTGATAAAACCGTTTCCGTGTCACCTCCACCGAGGGGGGATCCTTTTTCTCAGGAGTAAAATGCCAGCTGATACCCTGAGGTCCCGGACGATCATACTCGAGGCGGGTCCCCAGGGTCTGTTCCCTTCCGTCGGGGCTCACCAGTTGGATTGCCTCGAGCGCCCCCGGGGCAAGCGTAAGGGCAAGGGGTGTACTACCCACATACAGTCCCCCGAGGTACACCCGGGACTGTTCGGGGCTTGTTTCTACCGAAAGGGCCTGCAACGAGAGGGGCTTTAAGGAGAGGGCCACCCTGGTGAGGGCCCCGGAAGTCCGGTCTACCGAAAGGCTATAGGGGTAATAGCCCGGGGCCCGAAAGAGAAGATTAAGGGTCCCGGGGGGCCCCACGAGACGGCTCCCCGAGGGGAAAGGAATACCGTCCACGATAACCGAGGCATCCCGGGGTTCTACCTGGATTTCCAGAACCCCCAGGTCTTTACCAGAAAGAAGCCGCCACAGTTCATACACCACCGCTTGTAAGGCCCCTTCCTGATCCTCCGTGGCAAAGGCGATTACATCCTCATAGATGATTCGGTCCTCCAGGGCACTATAAATGAACAGGGAAAGCTTCCACCGCCCATAGAAGGACTGAAGAGAACCACCCAGCAGGGCATCTACTTTTTTTTCTTTGCAATAGGAGCGGCGCTCCCCTTCTTTCGGCATAGGAGGGAAGGTATCTTCCGTCCCGGCAGGGAGAACCTTGAGGGGTACGGGATTCGCCGGAAGGGGGAAGGCTTCCTGAGCGGCGGCGAGGTTCTTTTGCAATTCCGCAAGGGCCTGATCAATCTTTTTTCGTTCCTCTTCGTATTTTGATGGCCCAAGACCTTTAAAAAGAAGGGCGTCCCGCTCTGAACGTTTGCCCGCAATTTCTTTGGCAAGCTGCTGGATCTTCTCCTGCTGGAGCTTTCGCTGATAACGTTGCAGTTCCTCGGCACTCCGCTCCCGTTCAGAAAGCTCTGAAAGGTAGGACCGGAGTTCCCTCATAATAACCGTCCCCAGATAGCGCTGAGATTCCTGCAAGGAAGCCGTATCCAGGGCGGTAAGTTGAAGGACCCAGGGGGACCTTTCTTCCTGGGCCCCCCACAGGCCTATCCCCACCATGAAAAACCAGGGGAGTATCAAGAGGCGTCGAAGTTTTTTACCGGGAATGCTGATTGGATTGCCACACAAACCGCAGATACCCCTCGATGAATATATCGATATCTCCGTCCATGACGGCCTGAATATTTCCCACCTCTATCTTGGTACGGTTATCCTTTACCAGGGTATATGGCTGAAACACATAGCTTCGAATTTGGTTACCCCAGGAGATATCCTTTTTTTCCTGGGCAAATTTCTCGTGTTCCTTTTCTTTTTCGGCCCGGTAGTATTCATAGAGCCTGGCCTTGAGCATGTTCATGGCGATGGCCTTGTTCTTTATCTGGCTCCGTTCGTTCTGACAGGCCACCACAATTCCCGTGGGAATATGGGTAATCCGGACCGCACTGTCCGTTTTGTTCACGTGCTGGCCCCCGGCACCCCCGGAACGATAGGTATCGATCCGCAGGTCCTCAGGGCGAATTTCTACTTCCACCGAATCATCCAGGAGCGGGAACACATATACCGAGGCAAAGGAGGTATGACGGCGGGCATTCGCATCAAAGGGGGATATTCGCACAAGCCGATGGACCCCCGACTCGCCCTTCAGGTATCCATAGGCATAGGGGCCTTCGATTTGAACGGTTACCGATTTAATGCCCCCTTCAGCCTCCAGAAGATCCAGTTCTTCCACCTGGAAGCCCCGCCGTTCGGCCCATCGCAGGTACATGCGGTAGAGCATCCGCGCCCAGTCACAGGCTTCGGTTCCCCCCGCCCCCGCATGAACCGTGAGGAAGCACCCCTTTTCGTCCACCTCACCGGACATGAGTTCCACGATGTTGAGCTTTTCAAAACGGCTTTCCAAATCCTTAAGGGTCTGCTCTATTTCCGCCGCATGGGATTCATCACCCTCTGCCTCCGCAAGCTGATGAAGCACCTCCAGGTCTTCCACTTCTTGCACTAACTTCTTCCACGGTTCATACCGATTCCTAAGGCCCTTCAGTTCTGCCAGGACCTTTTCGGCCCCTTCCTGGTCATTCCAGAAACCCTCTTGCTGGGTCTTTGCTTCCAGCCCTTGAATCTTCTGTTCCAGGCCAGAGGCTTCAAAGACGCCTCCAGGTATCCATGATACGGGCCTTTAAAGCTTGAATAGGAGAACCTAACTCGATGAGCAACATACGATTCTTACTCCTTTCTATACTAGACGATGATTATGGGGTTCTTATTTTTGTGCCGGCGGACGGGAGACCAACTTTCGCCATTTTTTATCTTTCAGGTACGAAATCACCAGGGTCCCTTCCACCGGATACTGGTATATCCTGATTCTATCAAAGGCATCGGTAGCCCGGTCAAGATCGTACTTAAGGCGAACAAGGGTATCCGGATGTATCAGAGCCGATTCCCATACTCCCCGTTGGACCTTCTCAAAGCCATACTGGGCAATGATGTTGGCCAGTTCGCGGGCCCGCTCTTCTGAACCAGGATCCAGCACTACCGAAACAAACATACTTTTACCTTACCCTATCAGGGCCATTCTGTCCATAAGGGGGAGTCGGGGTAGAGAAACCAGGGCCCTTAAAAAACCAGCGGCTCTTACCTCTCGGGTGCTCCACCGGCAATGCGATACTGCCCTTCCGATTCGGCAACAAAGGATTCCTTTTGCAGGTCCTGGAGGACCGAAGCAAGCCGGGTCCTTTCGTAGCCAGCATGCTGTTCCAGTTCTTCCAGGGTAAGGGCCCCTTCCCGGGAAAGAATACGGAGAATGGCCCCTCGAATTTGACGACGGGACCCCTTAAAGGGGCTTTGGCGATTATAGTGGGCGCTCTTTCGAGAAGGATTGGGGAGAATTTTCTTAAGGGCCGCCCCGTAATCCATAAGGGCCCAGTACCACTCCCGGGGCCGTTCTCGGTCCAGGGCCGCCTCCAGGATGGGCACCAGTTCCTGATCCGGCACACCCTCCCGATCTTGAAAAAAGAAGTGGAGCACCGCCGCCCGGATGTTGGTTTCGATAAAAACTTCGGGGGTATTGTAGGCAAAACAAGCCACCGCCCGGGCGGTATACGGTCCGATGCCGGGCAGCCGTTCCAGTTCGTGCACAGAAGCGGGGACCAGTCCTCCATAGTGTTCAGTAATACGGCGGGCCGCTTCCTGAAGGTACCGGGCCCGTCGATTGTAGCCCAGGCCTGACCACTCCTTAAGCACCTCCGGGAAGGGGGCCGCTGCGAGCAGCTCTGGCCGGGGCCAGCGTTGCATCCACCGTTCGTAATAGGGCACCACCCGTTCGGTCTGGGTCTGTTGGAGCATCACCTCCGAAACAAGGACACCCCAGGGCTGGATAGTCCTCCGCCAGGGGAAATCCCTTCCCGCTTCCTTAAAATGGGACCACACGGCGCTTTTAAAGGCTTCTAAAAGCTCTTTCTGTTCCTGTTCCATACAGGCTCGCACAGAAATCAGGGGGATTGGGCCGGAAGGGGACCATATCCCCGCTGAGAAAGGGATTTCACTATCTGTTCCACAATTTCTTCCGGGCCGGGCTGATCCACATCAATGATAAGATCCGCAAAATCATACACATCATTATCAATCCCGTATAACCGGAGGTACCGTTCCCGATCCTGCCGGTCCCGTTCCAGGGTAAACCGGGTTATGGTCTCGAGATCGCCCCCCTCCCGTTGTTGAATCCGTTGGGCCCGGACCTCCGGCTGAGCCCGGAGGTACACCTTGAGATCCGCCTCGGGGAGCATCCAGATAGCCAGCCGGGAACCAAGCACACAGCCCCCATCTTGCCGGGCAAGCTCCACCTGTCGGCGATCCACTTCCCGGTCCCACCAATCATCGGTACTAGCCCGGCGCAACACCTCTTCGAGGGAGAGCCCCTGTTCCTGGGCCAGGTTCCGAAAGGTAAAATTGATACACCGGAGCCCGAGACGGCTTGCCAGAAGCCTGCTCACCGTGGTATTGCCACAGCCACTCTTCCCGGAAATAGCGATCCGTAGGTCCTGAACTGCCTTCATTCCACATTCCTTAACTGTTCCCGGATATTTTCCAGGGCATCCTTCATGGCCACCACCGCCTGGCTTACTTCAATGAGGGGACTCTTACTTCCGATGGTGTTTACTTCCCGATTCATTTCCTGGCAAAGAAAATCAAGCTTTTTCCCTGGCGCAGGATTTTCTTTGAGTTCCCGGCGGAATTCCTTAAGATGAGTCATAAGGCGGCTTATTTCCTCCGAAATGGTATACTTCATGAGAAGTACCGCCGTTTCTGTCAGGATGCGGTTTTCATCCACCAGATCCCCCATCACTTCCTGAAACCGCTGACGCAGGTTTTTCTTGATATGTTCTTCCAGCTGGGGCGCATGTGTTTGTACCGTGGCAAGGGATGTTTCGATGGTTCCTACATGCCGAAGGATATCCTCGGCGGTAGCCTCCCCTTCCCGGGCCCGCTGGGCTTCAAACTGACGCATCGCCTCTTCCAGGGCCTGGTTCAGATACGGGCGGTACCGTTCGGGATCCCGTTTTTTCTCTACCTGGAGCACCCCTTCCATGCTAACAATCGTCGCCAGTCGCGGCGTTTCGCCGAGACCCAGGGCAGCACTCAATTCCTGGAGCGCCTTATAATACGAGAGGGCCATAGGGGTATCCACCACCACTTCGCTCTCAGAGACAAGCTCCCGCAGTCGTACCGTCACCTCCACTTTGCCCCGCTCGCAATGGTCCGCCAGGTATTCCCGAATGGGTTGTTCAAAAACCATAAGAGAGGAAGGTAGGTTGATATTCAGCTCGAGAAAACGGCTATTGTAGCCCCGAAGTTCTACCGAAAGGCTTCCAAAATCGGCGGTCTGTTCCCCGTAGCCGTATCCTGTCATGCTTTTCACATCATTCCTCCTCGCCCCCGTACCCTACCATTTTTGCTACGATAGCCCTTTCCCGTATTTGTGAGCTTGTAAAGGCCCGTGTTAGCGTTCCCCCGTTTCTTCCTGACTTTGTAACGCTTCGTACAGGGCCCTTCCCAGTTTCCAATTATCCCCTGCTCCCATGGTAATAAAAAGGTCCCCCTTCTGTAAGGTCCTTTGCAAGAAAGGAAGGGCCTCGAGGGGATCGTCAAAATAGTACACCGCTGGGTACAGGGAAGCGGCCCGCTCAAAAAGGGTCTTTCCTGTTACCCCGCCCGTATAGGTTTCCCGGGCAGAGGGATAAATGGCATGGAGCAGCACCATATCCGCATCATAGAAGGATGCGGCAAACTCATCCAGGAGGGAAGCGGTCCTACTGTAGGTGTGACTCATGAAGCTTACAATCAGGCGACGCCGGGGATAAAAGGCCCGAAGGCCCGCCAGGGTCGTTTTAATTGCCGTAGGATGATGGGCGTAATCATCCATGATAAGGATCCCCTGGACCTCGCCGATTCGTTCGCTCCGCCGCCGACTTCCCCGAAACGAGGCCAGGCCTCGCCGAAGGGCCTCCAGACGGGAAGTAGTCCAGAGCTCAGGAAAAATCTCTGTGAAACCATCGGCCTTTCCATCAAAGGTAGCGAGGAGGGAGCTTACCAGAGCGATGGCCCCCGTCGCGTTGAGCACCGTATGGAAACCAGGAACGGAGATCGAAAATTCCCCCTCCATTCCTCGCAGACTAAAAAGGGTACACTCCTCTCCCTGGCGGACGGAGGTAACCCCAAAGGGGCCTTCCGCAGTTTTCCCGTACGGAATACGCTGGAGATCCGGCCTGAGCGTCCCAATCCGGTCGGCCACGTCCCGGGCCCCGGCATCGTCATAACAATAGATGAGCAGCCCTCCCTGGGGCAGCCGTTGAGCATATTCTATAAAGGCATCCCGGATAGATTCATAGGTAGGATAATAGTCTTGATGATCGCTTTCTACACTGGTTAAAAGGATCCGACGCGGAGAAAAGGCCAGAAAATGTCGTCGATATTCGCAGGTTTCTGCCACAAAGAAGGTATTTCCCAGAATAAGGGTAGATCGGTCATTAAAATTGCTAACCCCACTTCCCGCAAGAACCTGGGCGGGAAGGTTAAGCTCCTTAAGGATCGTCCCTACCAGGGCAGTGGTGGTGGTTTTCCCGTGCACCCCCGCCACCGCCGACGAATCGAAACGACGAGAATAGGCTCCCAGAGCATCGGTGTATTTGACGATAGGAATCCCCATCTCGCGAGCTCGGAGAAGTTCCACATGACTTCCCGGGTCATAGGCCGCCGAATGGATTACCAGTTTTGTGTCGGGTAAAAGGTTCTGGGCAGAGAAGCCCTCTTGCACCGGAATGTGTAATTCCTTAAGAATGGCATCTGTATAAAATTGTTCTGCCGTGTCAGATCCCCGGATCAGGGCCCCCTGAGCAGAAAGCAATTCAGCCAGGGCGCACATGCCCGTTCCTTTAATACCCACCATATGGATGGGGACACCCACCAAC
>Ga0179953_1071608_pt1 | contig 8688 bp, 12 predicted proteins | sample AD_JPNMR2_sludge_FD_136014 | JGI IMG/M metagenome (GOLD analysis project Ga0179953, IMG submission 136014) | Metatranscriptome of active sludge microbial communities of municipal wastewater-treating anaerobic digesters from Japan -... | ecosystem: Engineered > Bioreactor > Anaerobic > Digestate...
AGTCTTAGAACAGATATGATATGTAAGGAACGTACCCATGCCCTTTACATTTATACCCGGCCCTATCGAGGGCCTTATAATCATTGAACCCCGTGTCTTTGCCGATGAGCGGGGGTTTTTTTTAGAATCCTATAAAGCAAGCGATTTTGCCGCCGCAGGAATTAAAGAAACCTTTGTGCAGGATAACCATTCCCGATCGTCCCGGGGAACCCTGCGGGGCCTTCATTTTCAAAAAGCCCCCTATGCCCAGGGCAAACTCGTCCGGGTCACCCGGGGGGCAGTATGGGATGTAGCGGTGGACCTCCGGCCTGGTTCAGTCACCTTTGGCAAATGGTTTGGTATAGAACTATCGGAAACCAACAAAATCCTGCTCTGGATTCCTCCTGGCTTTGCCCACGGTTTTGTAGCTCTGGAAGATAATACGGAGCTCCAATATAAGTGCACCGCCGAATACCATGCCCCAAGCGATGGTGGTATCCGCTGGGACGATCCCGACATCGGCATCCCCTGGCCAGATCTGGGAATCCCCTATATCCTTTCAGAAAAGGATAAGAAGCTTCCCCTTTTAAGGGAATTCTTATCGATATGTTAAAATAAATACTTAGTCGGTATGCATTATATTGATTGACTATGCATATATTTATCATTATTATTATGCATAGGAGTAATAGTATGCGGACTACCCTTGATTTACCTGATACACTCATAGAAGAGGCTATGGCTTTAACCCATATTCACACCAAAACGGAGCTAATAAGAACGGCACTTTTAAACTTAATACAAAAAGAGAAGATTAAAAATATTAAAGATTATTATGGGAAGCTTGACCTTAATATTGATCTTACTGTCCTGAGAAATCGATGATATGATTTTAGTAGACTCTTCAGTATCATCCATATGCAAACACAGAATCTTAAAAATGGCATAAATAAAGTGGGTATCCCGGATTTAATTATTGCTCAGAATGTTATTGATAATAACTTGGAATTATATACCTTTGATCATCATTTTAAGTTAATGAGTACATTACATGGCTTCCGCTTGTTTTCTCATTAGCAGGTTATCTTACAGTTTATAAATAAAACTAAACTACCCCATTTTGAATATATAAGGACACCCTATGATCTGGCTCATTGGCAACCAGGGTATGCTGGGCACCGAGTTAGCCCTGTTATTGGAATCTCAAAAAATAGCCTTTGTTGGCACCGATCGGGATGTTTCCATTCTGGATATGGAAGCAATGCGGTCCTTTGTAAAAAATAAAACCATTTCATGGATAATAAACTGTGCAGCCTACACGGCGGTAGACAAGGCCGAAGATGAAAAAGAACTCTGTACCGCACTGAATGCCCAGGGCCCGGAAAACCTTGGCAGTCTTGCCCGGGAAATTGGTGCTCGAGTTCTTCATATATCTACCGATTATGTGTTTTCAGGCAAGCCATTTCTGGAAGAAGGAAAACCCAGAGCCTATCGGGAAGATGACCCCACAGGTCCCACCGGGGTGTATGGGAAAACCAAAGCCGAAGGGGAACGGCTTCTTATGGCCGCTGCGCCCGCAAGTGTCATTATCCGTACCGCCTGGCTCTATGGCAAACATGGTAACAACTTTGTGTATACCATGCTCCGCCTCATGAAGGAACGAGAAGCAATCGGAGTAGTCGCCGACCAAAAAGGGAGCCCCACCTGGGCGTATGATCTCGCCACCGCAATTCTGTACCTCATCAATATGCCAAAAGAGAAACTTAACCCCGGCATTTACCACTATACCAATGAGGGAGAAACCACCTGGTACGATTTTGCCCGGGAAATTCACCGGCTTGGCAGGCTGTATGGTCTTTTAGACCGAGATTGTGTCGTTAATCCCCTAACAACTGACCAGTATCCAACCAAGGCCCGGCGCCCAGCCTATTCAGTCCTTTCCAAAGAAAAAATCAAAGCTCTCGGAGTACGAGTCCCCCAGTGGCAGGAAAGCCTGGCGCGCTTTATACGTGACCTACAAAAAACCTGGAGGTAAGTAATATATTGAGTAGCCCTCAACGGTAGGAGAAGTAAAAAAAAATAAAGAAGCTATAAAATACTTGACTGTGGTATATATCAGGATATATACTATCTCCAGGAGGAACCTATGCAAACCGCTAAATTGTTCCGGAATGGCCGCAGTCAAGCAGTGAGACTCCCAAAAGAGTATAACTTCAAAGGGGAAGATGTTTTTATCCAAAAGGTTGGCGAAGCGATAATTCTATTTCCCAAAGATCGGGTGTGGGAAACTTTCTTAGAAGGTTTAGATGGATTCACAGACGACTTTATGGCAAATGGAAGAGAACAACCAGAAATGCAAGAAAGAGATGGGGTATAATGTATCTACTCGATACAAATATCTGTATTTTTCTAAAGAATGAAAAACCGAAATATGTATTAGATCGGTTACATCAAGTAATCACTCAAAAAATATATATTTCGAGCATCACCGTTGCTGAACTATATTTTGGAGTTTTTAATAGTCAGAATATTGAAAAAAATTATATTTCATTGATTAAGTTTCTAGCTCCATTTACAATTTTAGATTTTGACGATGAAGATGCAAAAGAATTTGGGAAAATAAGGTCAAGATTAAAAAAAGAAGGGAAGCTAATAGGTCCCTATGATATGCAAATAGCTGCACAAGCCATCGCTAAAAAGTTAATACTCGTTACAAATAACATAAACGAATTCAACAGGATAGAAGGAATGAAAATAGAAGATTGGAAGTAAGAACTTGTCTAACATCTGATTTAATTGGATACTAAGGAATAGTGAATATTAATTAAAAAAATTGAGGAAATAGCAAGTATAGTACTCAATAATAAAAAGATAAAGCGAAAGGGAGGAAAAATCCTATGAGTCGCGCCCTTCTTGATACTAAGACCCTTACATACCGAGAAATTATTGGAAACGGTAGACGGTATATTATTCCCCGCTTCCAAAGAGATTACGCCTGGACAGAAGAAAACTGGGAGGATCTCTGGTTTGACGTAATGGAACTCTGGAATAATAAAGAGTCTCAATCATTTCACTATATGGGTTCAATAGTACTCCAGGAAACTAACAAAGATCGAAGCTTTTTTGTTATCGATGGCCAACAACGACTGGTAACAATTAGCTTACTGATTCTTGCCTGCCTCAAAATTATAAAAGACTATCCAGACCATAAAGATGAAGATAGAGAAAGGGAGTCTCTGATTAGAGATACCTATTTAGGGAACAAAGATGGTATTTCGCTAAGCTATACGAGTAAACTGGAACTTAATAGAAACAACAATGATATTTATGCTACCTATTTAAATCAACTAAGAGAACCGTTTTCTGTAAGATCCTTAAATGATTCTAACAAACTATTATGGAAAGCCTATACCTATTTTTATCAAGAGCTTAAAAAACAGGATTTCTCAAAGACCAGCCAGGAACTTTACAGATTTATCGATACAATTATTGGAGATAGAATTTTCTTTATCCAGATAACCGTAGCTGATGAACTTTCTGCTTATACCGTTTTTGAAACCCTGAATGCCCGGGGGCTAGAATTAACTACCAGTGATTTGTTAAAAAACTACTTATTTTCATTATTAAAAAGTGATTTAGATATAAACCGTGCAGAATCATTATGGCATGATATAACCGGTGTAGTAGGGCTTAGTAAAATTCCTCAATTCTTACGTTACTATTTTAATGCCTACAATCCGCTGATCCGGGAAGAACGTCTCTTTAAAGAACTGCGGAATCAAGTTAAGACAGATATTTCTGTTTTTGAATTCCTGGAAAATCTTCAGAAACACGCAGAATTGTATGTTGCCCTGGGAGATCCAGAAGATGGATTATGGAAAGAATATAAAGAAATCAGAGATTTGATAGAAGAGCTGGTGTTATTTAATACACAACAGCAAAAATCATTATTATTAGCTGCCTATTTTTATTTTTTTTCCTCCGCTCCGGAAGAATTTATAAAAACGTTACGAATTATTCGTTCGATTATTTTCCGATATACTATTATTGGTGGCTTAAATCCTAATGATTTAGAAAAAAAGTATAATGATGCAGCTATAGCTATCAAGGAGAAAAAGGTAAAGCGAGCCCAGGATCTTGTAGAATATTTATTTCCTATCTATCCAAAAGATGAAGAATTTAAGCAGTCTTTTGCCACAAAGCAATTTGATAGTGATAATTCAAAACAGAAAAAGATCATTCGCTATATTTTACTTTCTATAGAGAATCAAAAATATACCAAATCGTATAACCCTTTTAGTACTGATGTAACCATAGAACACATTCTGCCTCAAAATCCAGGAAACGGCTGGGAAGATATGTCTCAGGAAGAAATATCTATGGGAAAAAATCGTCTTGGGAATATGACCTTATTAGAAGAGCGACTTAATACGAAAGATGCAGGAAATAAAAATTTTGAAGAAAAAAAAGAGATATATAAACTAAGCCAGTTTAATATAACTAACAATCTTGTCCGTTATGAAACATGGACCATGGAAGAAATTCGTGAGCGACAACAGGCAATGGCGGAAATAGCCGCCGCTATCTGGAAAATATAAATCGTGCTTTCCGAAAAATGCACATCTGGATCGAAAAGAATTACGAAAAACGGTAGGACTTAAAACCTATATGAATGAGATTACTGCTTCTCATACGCCGATAAATCTAGAACAGCTCATAAGAATCCAGAAAGAATGCTTTTGGGATTACAATATAACAGCAGAAGAGATATTAAATATCGTTCAGACTGGAACGTATCAGGAAAAGAAAAAACTTTTTTTTAAGATTTTATACAATTCTACAGATCGCCTTTCAGATCTTATGCTGTTTTCTGAATCAGACTTAAAGTCTTTATTTAAAGAACCTTTGCCAGAACATAAAAGTAAACATATCCAGAAAAAAGTTGCTATACTACGATACCTTTTATTACATGAAACAGTGGGAAACACAGGACTGGAATGGAAATTAACATAGATTATTACAAGCTTTATAAATTTCAAGATACAATACTCAGTCTAGTTATGTCTCTGGAAAATGATTTCTATCTTACCGGTGGTACGGCCCTGCATCGTTTTTATTTGCATAGTAGATATTCGGTGGATTTAGATTTCTTTGTAAGCAATGCACCTCACTTTTATGAAGATTTTAATGAGATCCTGGAAAGTATAAAAGCCCAAGGGTTCTCAGTAAAACAAGAAGTAAGCTTCCGTGATTTTTATCGCATACGGATAAATGAAGATTTGCAAGTCGATTTTGTAAACGATCGGGTGTACCGATATGGAAAAAGCAATGTTATATCCGGTTTTCGTATCGATAGTCCGCTAAATATACTTGCAAATAAAATAACTGCCCTGGTATCTCGGGATGAAGAAAAAGATTTTTACGATATCTGCTGTTGTGCTCTGAATATGGACTTTAACTGGCATACGCTATTGGAAATTGCTAATAAAAAAGCCCTAATAGAGAAAGAAACTCTAATATATCGACTTAAATGCTTCCCATTGCCATGGCTCAGTAAAATTAAAACATTAAAACCTTTTACTATTACCCCCGAAATAATCGAAACAATGTGCGACGATATTTTAAAAGAATCAACAAATAACTTGTATAAACAAAAATAAAAGATGCTCCATCTCACTATGATCCCAAGATTGTTACAGATAAATAGGGAAAGCACATGATAATCCTTTTTATCATGCTTCTCTCACTTAATGTCACTATAATTCTATTTGCACAAAATGGGGGTTACCTCCGATATTTTTAATGTAAGAGGTGTATGTTATGAAAGAAAAAGACGATCCTGTCGAAACCCTGGCTCAAGCGCAGATTGACGACACAATGAAACCGATTGCCATCCCCGATCAGCCGAATGCGATTGAGCTTGGAACCCCTCCACTCCCCAACGCAAAGGCCCCTGAGTCATGGCATTCGCAGTACGGTAGCCGGTTTGCTCGGAACGTTACGGTGGCAACGCTTACACCGTTTTTACCCGATCCAGCGAAAGCCAGCGGGGCTGCGGTTATTATTGCGCCGGGGGGCGGCTTTCTTTCATTATCAATGGAGAACGAAGGATGGAATGTGGCCAGTGCTCTGGTAAAATACGGCATCGCTGCCTTTGTTCTTAAATATCGTCTGAACCAAACACCGGCGGACTTAGCCGAATTCAAACGCTCAATGGACGAAATGTTTTCTAACACGGGGCGTCAGCCGCCGCGACCTGATCCAGAGCAGATGAAAGTCCATCTTGCACCTCAAATTGAGGATGCATGCGCCGCCTTTGCTCTGATCCGTAAGCGCGCCGGCGAGTGGAAGATCGATCCGAATCGTGTCGGCATGCTGGGCTTCTCAGCCGGTGCCATGCTTACCCTGGCAACTACGCTCGTTGGTAAAGACTCCAGGCCGGCGTTTATCGGCAACATTTATGGACCCCTGACTTCAGTGTCTGTTCCCGAAGACGCTCCACCGCTCTTTGTCGCGCTCGCCGCAGACGACCCTTTCTTTGCTAATGCTGGTTTCGGCTTAATCGAAAGCTGGCGCGCAGCAAAAAAGCCCGTCGAGTTCCATCTTTATGAGCAGGGTGGTCATGGTTTTGGTATGTACCAAAAGGAAACGACCAGCACAGGTTGGTTTAACGCCTTTGTTCATTGGCTTGCTATGCACAGGATGCTCACCCTCGTTTAAATTTCTATGGAATGAAAAATCTTGGAGATTGTCGTGCGTACCTTTAGTAACATTCTTATCACCGGTGGGGCTGGTTTTATCGGTTCCAACATGATCCGCTACCTATTATTGGGGGAAGCGGGGTTCTCTGGCCGTATCATTAATGTGGATGCCCTTACCTATGCGGGAAATGCCGAAAGTCTTGCGGATATTGCCGAGCATTTTGGTGGTGGCTCCACCCCCCGCTATGTTTTTATTCAGGCTGATATTCGGGACAGGCAAAACCTCGAACGTATTTTTAATGAATATCAGGTTGATGCGGTCATTCACTTTGCCGCTGAAAGCCACGTGGATCGTTCTATTGTGGGCCCCGAATCTTTTGTTACCACCAATGTGCTGGGAACCTATACGCTGCTTGATGTGGCTCGCCAATACTGGCAGGATCGTTTTGGCACCCTTGCAGAGGCACCGGTTCTCTTTCATCATATTTCTACCGATGAAGTCTACGGAAGTCTCGGGGCAACCGGTTATTTTACCGAAGATACCCCCTACGATCCCCGTTCTCCCTATTCGGCGAGCAAAGCCGCGAGTGATCATTTGGTCATGGCCTATCATCACACCTATGGGCTTCCGGTGACGTTGACCAATTGTTCTAATAATTATGGTCCCTACCAGTTCCCGGAGAAACTTATCCCCCTGATGATATTGAATATGCTGGAGAACAAAGCTTTACCCGTATATGGAGACGGTAAGAATATTCGGGATTGGCTCTACGTAGAAGACCATAACCGGGCGGTATGGCTCGTTATGCGAGAGGGAAGGGTAGGGGAAAAATACAATATTGGTGGAGAAAACGAATGGGAAAATATACAACTTGTTCATGCGCTTATAGATATTGTGGCCGAAGAAGCTGGCAAAAGGGCTGAAGACCTGCGGCGCCTTATTACCTTTGTAAAAGATCGCCCTGGCCATGATCGGCGCTATGCCATTGATTGCAGTAAAATTAAGAAAGAATTGGGCTGGCGGCAATCTGTTAATTTCCCGGAAGGATTACGCCACACCGTTCGATGGTACCTGACCCATCAAGCATGGGTACAACATGTTCGTTCCGGTGAATATCGCCATTGGATAGAAAAAAATTATAGTAATCGCTAGTTCATTGAGTTAAGGAAAGAAAGGATACACCGTAGTGAATAATAAACTGCTTTTGTTACTGGGAACTCTTCTATTCATTGATTCAGGATACGCCGTTCCTCCCCTTAAGATTAAAGCGGGAAAGCCCGAAATAGTCTCAAAAATTCAAGAGGGAGAGATGTTTATTCGTCCCTTACCGGCTATTCGTGATAGTATGTTCGATTTTAGCCAGCGCCCCCTGAACGAAATGGAAGAACTTTTTAAGAATATGAATCCCAATTTCCTTGCCGAGGCAGTGTATGTACTTCCTGTTACACCTGGCTTGGAACAAAAATTGAAAGACGCTATTGTACGTACATTAAAAGGAGTGTCGTATCTTGATTCAATTCCCTACTACAGTAAACGCAATAAGACCACCCAACCACTTTTTCAGGATACGGTTATTCTTGAGACTCGAACAAACGCTCTTAGGACTACTATTCTGGCCCAACAGAAGATGCTCCCCTTTGAAACAAGCCAATTCACGTATAACTTTATAGAGGACAAGGATTATTTTTTGTTCTATTCGGAAAATAGCAAGCCCCTGGTATATAACAATATTTCAACTGCTGGAGCAGGGGCCATGCGAACAGCCCTGATTATAGAAACCTATCCTGGGTATGTTGCTGCTATGGGATGGGCGGGGCCCGGGCCTTTACGTTTTTTGGTTTATTAAACGACCGTCTCGAAACAGCGTTTTTAGGTCGGATAGAAGTACCCGCTGCCATGACCCCGTTGGGGCTGATTAATAGGAGCCGGGGGCGAGGGTGTAAGGCAGGAGGGTGTCGAGGGCGGCGGTTTTGTCTGAGGCCCGGGCGTACTCAGTGAAGAGGTGAC
>Ga0179953_1088370_pt1 | contig 8683 bp, 9 predicted proteins | sample AD_JPNMR2_sludge_FD_136014 | JGI IMG/M metagenome (GOLD analysis project Ga0179953, IMG submission 136014) | Metatranscriptome of active sludge microbial communities of municipal wastewater-treating anaerobic digesters from Japan -... | ecosystem: Engineered > Bioreactor > Anaerobic > Digestate...
CTGGCTCAAAAGTACTTCCTTCATGCCGTCATAGATGGGCTGCAGCCAGTGCTGGGCATGCATGATCCAGTTGGCCATGTTCTGCCGGGAGAGATTCACACCTCTTCGTGACCACTGCTGCTCCTGGCGATAGAGGGGCACGCCCATCACGTACTTCTCTTCGATGACATGTGCCACGGCCGAGGGAGAAGCAATGCTACCGGGGAAAGCGCGGTTTGGCTTCGGCGCTTTGACCACAGCAGGAGTTGTGCCATCGCCGTGGTTCTCGCAGTGCCGGCAGGCGTAGACATACTGAACATGCTTGGTAACAGAAAACTGAGCCGGTATCACAACCAGCACTTTGGTCACCCCCTGGCCGATGATATGCCTCTCATGGCCGCAGGAACAGGTCAGCTCTTCCTCGGGAAGGCGGTACTCGATCACTGTCTCAGGCAGGCCTTCCAGGTCTGCAGCCTTCTTCTTCTTGCTCTTGGCGCGCTGGTGAGCAGCTACAGTGACCAGCTCAGGTTCGGGAGCGAAAGGCTCGGCGTTGGCTTCGGCTTCATTGAAAGCGTCCTCGAAAAGCTGCAGCTGATTTTTGTTCGTCTTCTCGCTGGACCTGCCAAATCGCTTGGCCGTAAGCAGGCGGATTTGAGCCTCGAGATACTCCAGCCTCTTGAGGGCCTTGGCCAGTTCAGCCTCTGCCTTGAGAGCGCGTTCTTGCCAGGAATATTCGGTTGGTTCTGGCGTTTTAGCTGTGTTTTCCATACTCAATACTTCGCGCCTTAAGGGCGAATACCTGCCAGAAAAACGGCTTCAGCAAAGGAAAATTTCAGGTTAAACCACGTACTTAGGTACCTTAACAGCACGCTGGCTGAGGGGTTTGAGGGGCGTCCCTTCCAGAATCTGGCGCAGTTCCTGCCAAGTTAGATCCAGTGGGTTAATCTCCTCGCCCTCTTGGGGCCAGGGCAGCCGTCCCTTTTCTAAGCGGAAGTAATGGAGCCAAAAGCCGCGCTCAGACCATTCCAAGATCTTCACCCTGTTTCTCTGCCTATTGCAGAAAGCAAACAGGCATGGTTCGAAGGGGCTGAGCTCAAAATCCAGCTGGACGATGGCTGCAAGGCCATCTACTGACTTCCTGAGGTCAGTCGCTCCGACAGCCAGATAAACCTTTTGTCTTGGATGTCCAATCAGCATAGATTCATCAAGGAGCTGATTACATCCGCCAGAACTTGTGGATCAAAGCCGCGCTGGACCTCAAGCGTCAGACCACCAATGCGGAGTGATACCCCAGATCCAGATGGCGCGAGTGAATCAAGTTGGAGCCATCTGCCGTTGGGCTTGGCACTGGCCTCGGCTCTGAACTTGCGGAGCCAATAGCTGAGCCGTTCTTGTTTCAGCCCGTGTTCTCTGCACCACGCTCTTTGGCTGAGACCGCTTGCGAGAAAGGCCTCGACTCTCTCGGCCCACAGTTCGCGCAGTTCCTGTCTGGCTTCTTTAGTCACAAGAATCAGCTCCTTTTCTCTGATGACTTCATTATCGCACCAGAGAAAAGAAGCTGAAAGGTACGGCCATTTTGACGCTTACTGATATTCTAGAAACGCACCTGACTAAAAGGGCTTGACCTCGATTTGTTTGAACGCTTTAACCTGCTCGGTTATTGCCCTTTCCACGGGGAGTCTTTCCATGCTCGATGCACCGTAGAAACCATTGATGCCTGGCATTTTCTTCATTGCCTCAGCAACATTTTCTGGGTAGTCAAAAGGTCCGCCATGGCAGATGACCAATACGTCTTTCCGCACAGATCTAGCTGCCTCTGCAATGCGCATAGTGGTATCAATAGCCTCATCCATAGTCATGGCAACTTCCGCTCCAATCATGCCACCTGTGGTAAGTCCCACGTGGGCAACGATTAAGTCGGCTCCAACCTCGGCCATAGCCTTAGCTTCGTCCTCATTGAAGACATAAGGAGTTGTCAAAAGATCCATTTCGTGTGCTAGACGAATCATTTCAACTTCTTTATCGTACCCGAGTCCGCAGGCCTCCATATTGGCTCTCATTTTTCCATCAAACAACCCAACTGTTGGGAAGTTCTGCACGCCCGAGAAGCCCATAGCTTTAACTTCTCTAAGGAAGTTCGGCATTAACCTAAAGGGATCTGTTGCATTTACTCCTGCCAATACCGGTACGTTTTTGACAACAGGCAATACCTCTCCGGCCATCTCCATCACAATTTGGTTGGCATCTCCGTAGGCAAATAGGCCTGTAATAGATACCCGACCAGCCATTCTGTACCGACCTGTGTTGTACAGTACGATCAAATCGATTCCGCCAGCTTCTTCGCATTTGGCTGATATTCCCGTACCAGCTCCACCGCCTATAATCGGGATTCCAGCTTCAGCCTGCGCATAAAGTTTTTTTAGAATTTCCTTCCTTGGAATTGCCATCGTACTAGCCCTCCTTTAACAGCTCTAGTAATATTTCGGCAGTCTTCTCTGAAAACTCCTGATCGTTCACGTTCTTATCGACTAGCAACACCGGAATATCCGGCTTAATATTTTCCTGTAACGCATCAATAAAGGCTTGGTTCGCCTCAGGTGACCAAAATGGTCCTTCCTCACTGTCAACCTCAGAGAATCCTTTGGTTGGAATAACCACCGCGACAGGCCCTACGGCCTTGTTTACCTTTTCGGCAAAAATTCTACCCAGTTCCCTATTTTCTTCTGGCGTTGTCCTCATCAGGGTAACATTGTCGCTCCACTTAACAAATTGACGATCCTTATACTTCTCAGGGACGGTCTTGGGAGCCCAGAAGTTGCACATGTCAAGGCAACCTGGCACGACTACTTGGGGCGTCCCGGTAAGTGCTGCCGCCTCCAAACGGGTAGGTCCTGCACTCAACACTCCACCACAGACTTCATCCACCAATTCGGTGGTCGTCATGTCCAGTACCCCGGCAAAATATCCGTTCTCGATAAGCATTTCCATCGTACGCCCACCTGTACCTGTTGCATGAAAAACTACTACTTCATAGCCTTGCTCCTCTAATATATGGCGGGCTTGATCCACCGCACGGGTTGTGTTCCCAAACATGGAAGCAGCAATCAGTGGCTTTTCTTCGTGTACTTCTTCTATCTCAGCTTTGGCCATGCCCACAATTGCCCCAGCGGCATGAACAAATATCTGTCGACTGATGCTGTTCAAACCCGAGACATCAACAATTGAAGGCATCATGGTGATGTTATGGCTTCCAACATAAGGACTGGTGTCCCCCGAGGCAACCGTTGAAACCATCAATTTGGGAACGTTCACCGGAAGAGCGCGCATAGCTGCGGTTCCAATGGCAGTTCCACCACTACCACCCATTGAAATGATGCCGTGAATTGGCCTTTCGTTATGAAGGTCCTCCACAATTTTAGCAATGCCCTTGCACATCACCTCGAGAGCGTGACCCCGATCATGTGTCGCGATGAGTTGGTCGAGCGGCTCGCCACCAGCCTCAGCCACTTGAGCCGCACTTACATCTGGCTCCCATTTCGGATTGCCCAAAATTCCTCCATCAATCACAAATGTAGAGCAACCCTGTTTTTCTATCTCCTGTTTAAGGAAGGCAAACTCTTCGCCTTTTGTGTCCAAAGTACCTACTATTACGATCATCTTTTTCATGCTAAACACCTCCTTATCCCCTACACTCCTAAGTACCTATGGCGCAGCTCTGGATCCGCCAGAAACTCGCTTGTCGCCCCTTCATACACCGTCCGTCCACCTAACAGTACATAAACACGCTCAGCCAGGGCTTCCGCAATTCGAATGTTTTGTTCCACTAAGAGAAGGTAAATACCGTCATTTAATAACTGCTTGCAGATCTCAATTACCCGTTCATTGGCCACCGGAGAAAGACCCTCCGAAGGCTCGTCAAGGAGAATGATGGATGGATTAGTCACCAGGGCCCGACCAATAGCCAGCATTTGCTGCTCGCCACCGCTGAGACGTGTGCCACTGATTTTTCGGCGCGCGGCCAATTCGGGGAATAAATCAAAAACACGAGCGGGAGTCCAATGGTCAGGGTCAGAGCTCTTTCGGTAGGTAAGCGCAAGGTGTTCTGCAACCGAAAGGGAAGGGAACAACTTTCTGCCCTGGGGAACGTACCCTATTCCCAATTGGGAAATTTCATGCGGCCGCTTGCCAAGAATCTCCTGTCCCTTCCAACGGATACTGCCTAATTTGGGTGTATTCAATCCCATGATGGAGCGGAGCAAGGTGGTTTTCCCCATCCCATTTCTCCCTAGCACAGCCACACATTCCCGTCCCACCGATAGAGAGCATCCCTGGAGCACATGACTGTCTCCGTAATAGGTATTAATGTCAACGATTTCGAGTTTGTGGTCTTCCGAATGGCTCTTTACCATGAGATCATCTCCGATCATTCTCTACTTGCTCTAACGGTCTTCGCCTAGGCATAGGCGCTGCCCAAATAGACTTCATGAACATGTTTATTGGTCCTTATTCCTTCGGGAGTATCAACTGCGATGATCTCACCGCGGTTTAAGACATAGATGCGCTCTGCTATGTCGAGAACAATTTCCATATCATGTTCGATTAAGATTAGGGTTACATCCCTAGGTAATTTCTTGATTAGCGATGTCAAAGTGGCACGCTCTGAAGCAGACAACCCAGCTGCTGGTTCATCCAACATGATCAGCTTCGGCCGCATAGCCATGGCCATTCCCAGCTCAAGTTGCCTCTGCTCACCATGGGATAACTCTTTTACCGGAACAGGCAAAACCTTCGCAAGGCCTACTTGTTCTGCGATGTCGCGAGCCCACTCCCGTTTATCTTGGTAATTTTTCCAATTGCGGAAAAACGTAAATTCTATACTGGAATTGGCACCTGCTGCTAGGAAGAGATTTTCCTCTACCGTGAGATCTAAGAACAACTCAGAGATTTGGTACGTTCTGCCTAAACCCAGTTTCGCCCGTTGTTGCACCGAACTCCGAGTGACATTGGTCCCAAAGATCTCAATTTGTCCGGTATCCGCGCGCAGCTCCCCCGCCACCAGATTGAAGAGGGTTGATTTCCCTGCTCCATTCGGACCAATTAGAGCTACCCGCTCACCTTTCTTCACATTCAGGTCAACGGAGCGAACAGCATGAACCCCACCGAAACTCTTCGATACCTTGCTTACTACTAGAGCGTCACTTCTCTCATTGCTAGTCATAGTAATTTCTCCCTACTATCAGAAATCCCAAGCTAATGCTTTGTATCGAGGGAGGCTGGTTTCAGCCTCCCATTCAGTTCGAACACATGCTAGATGTGCCTATTGCTCAAAAGGAATAAACTCGTAATCCTTTTCAACTTGCAGCAAATCTGCTGGCATTTGGGCACGTGTGTCAGGAGGATAGTTACCAACGTCCTCTGGATAGCTCATGTAGATCTCAGGATTATAAGGACCAAATTGGCTTACTTCCTCAACTCTATAGATTCCTTTGTTATAAAGCTCGCCGTTCTCATCGAGTGACACTTGTCTGATGTAGACGTTTTGCACTGCAGCATTATAGTCATCAAGATAAAGTGGGCTGCGTGGTGCATCAGACATATCTACCTGACGCATTGCCTCAACAAAGGCCATCTTGTCAGATACGTCACCATCTAACAAGTCGATTGCCCTGAGAATCATCTTCATGGAAACATAAGCAAACTCGGATGCTGCCGATGGCAGGTGTCCCCAGCGCTCAACGAATTTATCACGGAACTCAATCCATTCTGGGGTAGCTAGGTTATCTGCCACTAAGTGAGCAGAATACGAACCTACAATTTCCTTAGGCATGGATTCAAGGTCGGGGCGCTCAAACGTATTGGACTGCCCGAGTAGTGGAATTTGATCATGCATGCCAAGTTCAACCCACTGTTTTACAAAAGCGATGGCATCGGAGCCCGCTCCGTTATACAGTACTGCATCATAACCTTGATCTAGAGGAATGGTGGCGATTAACGATGAGAAGTCACCTTGAGGAACGGGATGCCATACGGTTGTAACTTCCTCTCCACCGCCACGGAAGAAACCGCGCTTAAAGCCACCGATTTGGTTATAAGGATATGAGTAGTCTTCACCGATCATATAGATCTTCTTATAACCCAGTTCTTTAGCCAGCCAATAGCCAAAGACGTCCATGGGCTGGGCACCGGTCCAAGTTGGGCGAACGATGAAAGGATACCACTCGCGCATGGTCATATCTTCGGAAGCAGAATACATAACCACAACGGGAATATCTTTGCCGCGCATAAAATCGCCTACGGTAAGCCCTTCATCACCAGAGACTAAACCAGTGATCACGTCTACCTGATCTTGCTCAACGAGTTGTGCAGCTCTGAGCACCGCTAGGTCGTTATCTAACTGGTCGTCTGCATAGATAACCTCGATCTTCTTGCCAGCTACTTCGTAGTCCACTTCTTCAAGCGCTAAAACTGCGCCCTCTTGTTGCATTTTACCGAACGAGGAAAAGACGCCGGTGAAAGCACTCAAGAAGCCGATTTTAATCTCATTTTCAGCTCCGTGGGCAATGGGGCTGACAATCAGGCTTAGCACTAAGACGAATAATGGGATCATTCGTAAAGCTTGCTTTTTCAATTCTACTCCTCCTTAAATCTTCTTAATTGTAGCTATCCAAAGTGACTCAACAACCCAACCTTTCTGCGGAGTACATTCCCCCTTCCCCCCTATTCTTTAGACCGAGGAATCTCTGCTTTGTTTTGCAGAAATTGAGTTCCACCATCTTTTTAATTGTGGTAACTTTACGCCGTTTCTAATGTCATCCAATAGGCCAATAATTCCATTGGGAGCGAGTACTACAACCGCCACGAAAATGAGGCCAATAACAGTGTTGTAGCGAGGTGTCATCTGACTAATAAGGACATCAAGCCATACCGCGATAACTGCGCCAACAACTGGTCCCCAGAAGTATCTGGATCCGCCTAAGATAACCATTAGCAGAATCAAGATAGTACGACTCATCTGAATAGTTGTAGGAGTAATTATACCTGTTGCATAAACGCTAATGATTCCCCCAACACAAGCATATAGCGCGGTAATCACAAAGAGAATTACCCGCAACCAATATACTGGATAACCCAGAGAAGCCATCCGTTTAGGGCTCTCTCTAATTCCATTGAGAGCCAAGCCAAATGGAGAGTTTGTAATCAACCACAAAACAAACAGACCTAACAGCAATAAAGCCAGTGCTCCCCAATAGTAGTTGTTGGGATTAGTAAAGTCTATCCCTAAGACTGTAAAGGGGCGAAAGCCTCTAATTCCAGCCCAACCGTGTAAAAGGCTAGTATTCTGTCTCGCAAAAGCCCAGCAAATCTGCCCTAAGGCCAATGTGAGCATCAGAAATACGGTACCATGGGTGCGCATGACAACTAAGCCCAAAATAAAGGCCATAAGCAGCACTCCAAGGATGGCGATTAGCTCAGGTAGGGGAAAAACCCATCCCCTTTCCACTCCCAAAAGTCCAATTATGTATCCGGCTGCGCCAAAAAAGGCGGTTTGGGTAAGACTGATCATTCCACCTTGCCTGACTAACGTGCCGACGCTAAGGGCGAGGAATGCAAGGTAGATGATTCTCGTAAATGTTGTAATCGTATACCGAGACCCATAGAAGGGCAGGAGGATTAAAAGTACGAGTACTGCAATTCCCAGAATTAAGGACAAACGCTTCTTGCCCATGTTTATACCCTCTTTCCAAACATACCTTGTGGACGTACTGCCAAGACAATAGCCATGGGGACAAAGACTAAAAACATGGACCATTGTGGGGCGAAAGCCATACCAAATGAGAGGATCTGGCCAAGGAGGATTGCACTAACAATAGCACCGCCCAAGCTCCCCATTCCACCAACGATGATGACCACCAAAGAATAGGTCAAAATGGTGGAATCTTCTCCAGGGCTTAAACTTAAATAACTTCCGCCCAAGGCTCCAGCAATACCCGCAAGGAAAGATGCCAACACAAACATGGAGACATAAATCACGTCATTTCTAACGCCCAAAGCGCTGACGGTCTCCCTGTCATCAACACTAGCTCGCACCGCGATGCCAAATTTGGTTCTATATAACAAGAAATAGAGTACTAAAGCTATGGCTACTGCTACAATCATTAATAAGTAACGAAATCCGGGATAAGTAATGCCAAATAGTCGAATCGGAGGATTAAGGAAGCGAGGAACTACGAGAGTTAATGGTGTGCCACCCCAGATGGCTAAGGTTAGGTCGGCTATCACCATAGAGAGTGCTACTGTTAGTAGAGTTTGGGGAAGAGCCCCTCCATCGCGGACTCTTTTCAATAAAATGCGTTCGAATAATAGTCCAAAAACGGCCATGAATCCGCCACCTACAAGCACGGCAAGAATCCAGTTGCCTGTCGAGGTAACAATTGAGTATGCTATGTACCCACTAAGTAAATAAAATGCCCCGTGACTCATATTAACCACATTCATTAAGCCGAAAGTAAGGGTAAGACCACTGCCCAAAATAAAAAACAGTGCCCCTTGAGTTAGTCCATTAAGGATGAGTATTAGATACCTTGTTGCCATTACACCGCCCCCCTGTTCAAAAAAATCACCCTTTTACCACACACAACATTTAAACCTTACAATTTTAACCCAATATTTTGCTTGTTATATGTAAGCGTCAAACCAGCCGTAC
>Ga0179953_1197463_pt1 | contig 8596 bp, 8 predicted proteins | sample AD_JPNMR2_sludge_FD_136014 | JGI IMG/M metagenome (GOLD analysis project Ga0179953, IMG submission 136014) | Metatranscriptome of active sludge microbial communities of municipal wastewater-treating anaerobic digesters from Japan -... | ecosystem: Engineered > Bioreactor > Anaerobic > Digestate...
CGTGAGGATGAAAATGAGAAAATAGAGGTTTTTTAATAATCTAATAACAAGTAGCTTGACAAAAAATTTAAATATTAGATACTAATATGGATATTAAAGTAGATTTTATTATATTAGGAGGTATAGATGAAGAAGAAAGTTATTATTATGGGGGCTGCTGGAAGAGATTTTCACAATTTTAATACCTTTTTTAGAGATAATGAAGAATATGATGTTGTTGCATTTACTGCAACACAAATTCCAAATATTGAAGGGAGAAAATATCCCTCAACACTTGCTGGAAAATTATATCCAGATGGAATTCCAATTTTTTCTGAATCTGAACTAACTGATTTGATAAAAAAATACAATGTAGATTTTGTTGTTTTTTCTTATTCTGATGTTTCACATGAATATGTTATGCATAAAGCTTCGCTTTCACTTTCAAGTGATACAAATTTTATGTTACTTGGACCAAAAGATACTCAAATCAAAAGTATAAAACCAGTTATTTCAATTTGTGCAATAAGGACAGGTAGTGGTAAAAGTCAAACAACAAGAAGAGTTACCGAAATTTTGAAAGAAATGGGTTTAAAACCAGTCGTTATTAGACATCCTATGCCATATGGTGATTTAGAAAAACAGAGAGTTCAAAGGTTTGAAAAAATTGAAGATATGGATAAAGAAAATTGTACTATAGAAGAGAGAGAAGAGTATGAACCACATATAAATAGAGGAATAGTAGTTTACGCAGGTGTAGATTATGAAGATATACTAAGAAGTGCAGAAAAAGAAGCAGATATTATTGTATGGGATGGAGGCAATAACGATTTCCCATTTTATAAATCTGATTTACAAATTGTTGTTGTTGATCCATTAAGAGCTGGTAATGAAACTACATATCATCCTGGAGAAGTAAATTTCCTTTCCGCAGATGTAATTGTTATTAATAAAGTTGATACATCTTCTTTTGAAAACATTCAAAAGATAAGAAGTGCAATATATGAAAAAAATCCAGATGCCATTGTTGTTGAGGCAGCCTCTCCTATTTTTATAGATAATTATGAAAAAATTAAAGGAAAAAGAGTTATTGTAGTCGAAGATGGACCTACACTAACTCATGGTAATATGTCATATGGAGCAGGGTTTGTTGCAGCAAAAAAATATGGTGCTAAAGAGATTGTTGATCCCCATCCATATATTAAAGGTACTATTAAAGAAGCATTTGAAAAATATCAACAATTAGGACAAATTATACCTGCGCTTGGTTATGGTGAAAACCAACTTAAAGAACTTGAAGAGGTAATAAATTCAATTCCTGCTGATCTTGTTATAGTTGCCACACCTATAAATCTTGGAAGGATTATAAAAATGAATAAAGAGAATGTTAGAGTTCTTTATGACTTACAAGAAATTGGAAAACCTGATTTAAAAGAGATAATTTCGAAAAAATTTAAAAAATGATATTTCTCTTTTTGCTAATAATCTTTTTACCAATTCTATTTTTAATTTTTATTTTACCTATTGGTTATTTAATCCATGGTTTTCTAAATTTATTGACAGTTCCTCTTCAGATAATTGAAATTGCAGTTAACAGGAAATTAAGAAAAAATCATGCTCTTGAGCATGCAACGATAAATGTTTTAGAAGAGAGATCAAGAAGAAAAAATATTTTCTCAGGATATGCAAGAGAAAATGGCTTCTATGTTTTTGGACCAGCATCACCAGATGAGATTTTTTCTTCAAGCATAGAAGGAAGAGAAAGATTAATCAATGGTGAAAAAAATCTCGCAATTCATAATAGATGTGGAACAAGTATTGCAGTAGCAAGTTTTTTAACATTTCTTGTTTTTTTAATTCTTCTAATTTTAACCCACTCTATAAATATTTTCTTACTTTTACTTGCTTTTTTAATAGGAGAAATTTTGGGTCCTCCACTTGGAAAAATAACTCAAGCATATTTTACAACTGATGCAAATGTAAGTGATATAAAAATTGTTGATATTGAGTATAACCTAAAGAATATTTTTGGACCCTTTGGAATTACATTCCCATCAAGATCTTCATCTTTTTTCATAAAAACAACAGAAGTAGAAAAATTTAAAGTTTTATGAAAAATTTCTTTAACTTAATTAGGGTTAAACACTGGATAAAAAATCTATTTGTTTTTGCTCCACTTTTATTCTCTAAAAACCTTTTTAACAAATCTTTTTTTCTACAAACTTTTGTATCTTTTATCTTACTTTCATTATTAACAAGTGGCCTCTATGTTTTTAATGATATAAAAGATTTAGAAAATGATAAACTTCATCCAGCAAAAAAGGAGAGACCTTTAGCAAAAAGACTTTTTTCAAAAAATTTTGCATTAATAATTTCAATTTTATTTATCTCAATCTCACTTATTTTTTCATTTTTTTTAAATTATAAATTAACACTCCTTTTTATTTTTTATATTTTTATTAACATTTTGTATACAATCTATTTTAAAAAAATAGTTATCATAGATGTTTTTGTAATTGCTTTAAATTTTATATTGAGAATTTTAACAGGTTCTATAGCAACAGGAATTAATATTTCAAGTTGGCTAATTCTTTGCACACTTTTTCTATCACTATTTTTGGGATTTTCAAAAAGAAGATTTGAAATTATATCTTTAAAAGAAAATGCAAATAGACATCGAGAAGTTCTTTCTTCTTACTCTGTTGATTTCCTCGATAAAATAATTGTTGTTTTATCAACTTCAACAATTCTGTCTTATGCTTTGTATACAGTATCAACCGAAACAAAAGAAAAATTTGGAGAATCTCTTGTTTATACAATCCCATTTGTTGTTTATGGAATTTTAAGATATTTATATTTAATTTATAAAACAAATGAAGGAGAACCAACAAAGCTTGTAACTTCTGATATCCCTCTTATATTAACAATTACTTTTTGGATTATAACTTCTATTATTTTTATTTATAGATAAATTTATTATAATCTATTATAAAAGAGGTGTTATTTTGATAAGAGATTATAAAGATTTTAAACCAAAAATTGGAAAGAAGTCTTGGATAAGTGAAACTGCCTATATTATAGGAAATGTTGTTATTGGAGATAATGTGGGTGTTTGGTTTGGTGCTGTTATAAGGGGGGATGTAGATTCAATAACAATTGGTGATGATACAAATATTCAGGATAATTCAGTTATTCATTCTGAACCTAACTATCCAACAAAAATTGGAAAGGGTGTTACAATAGGTCACAATTCAATTATACATGGATGTGAAATAGGTGATAACACTCTTATAGGTATGGGTTCGATCATTTTAAATGGTGCAAAAATTGGAAATAATTCAATAGTCGGTGCAGGTTCTGTTGTTACAGAAGAAAAAGTTTTTGAAGATAATTCATTGATACTCGGTACACCTGCAAGATTTTTGAGGAAATTGACAAATGAAGAGATAAACAGAATAAAACAGAATGCAAAAGCATACATATCTCTAAAAGATCAGTATTTAAAATAATTTTATCTATTATAATTTTAGAGGTATAGATGAGTTTGAGAGAGAAAATTGAGGTCGCAAAAGAAGAAAGAGAAGGAGATGTTATTTTAAAAGATGTAAAAATAGTTAATGTTTTTGATAATTCAATTGAAGAAGGAGACATTATTATTTATGAAAATGAAATTGTTGGAGTTGGAAAATATAATAAAGCAAAAGAGATTTATAATTTAAAAGGATATTATGCTTCACCTGGTTTAATAGATAGTCATATACACATAGAAAGTACATTTTTAACACCAGGTGAATTTGCAAAAGCTGTTATACCCCAAGGCACTTTATGTGTTATTGCTGATCCTCATGAAATAGCAAATGTATCAGGAATAAGAGGTATAAAATATATTTTGAATGCCTCAGAAAATTTACCTATGGATATATTTTTTATGTTACCTTCTTGTGTTCCTTCATCACCTTATGAAAATTCAGGCGCAAGATTAAATATAGAACATCTCTATCCATTTTTATCAAATGATAGAGTTATTGGGCTTGGTGAGATGATGAACTATCCTGGTGTATTAAATTGTGATACGGATGTTTTAAAAAAATTGGAATATTTCGAAAATAAAATTATAGATGGACATGCCCCTTTTTTACTTGGTAATTATCTTAACGCATACATAACAGGTGGTATCAAATCTGATCATGAATGCACAAATTTACCAGAAGCAAGAGAAAAATTAAAAAAGGGAATGTGGATAATGATAAGAGAAGGAAGTGCTGCTAAAGATTTAGATGCTTTATTTCCATTGATTGATGCAAATACTTATCCAAGAATATTATTATGCACAGACGATAGACACCCAAAAGACCTGATAAAAGAGGGACATATCAACTCAATTTTAAAAAAACTTGTAAAAAAAGGACTCGACCCAGTTTTATCAATAAGACTTGCAACATTAAATCCTTCAAGATATTTTAATTTACCTAAAATTGGAGCTATTGCACCAAATTATTATGCGAATATTATTGTTTTCTCAGATTTAAATAATTTCGAACCTCTTCTTACCTTTTATAAAGGAAATCTTGCTGCGAAAGAGGGAGTTCCAATGTTCTCTTATGAAAAAACAAAATCTGAGGGAGGAGTAAAAAATACTATTAACATCAAAACTTTAACATACGATAAGATTAAAATTAAAGCTTTGAGTGATTCTATAAATGTGATAGGTGCTTCTTCAAAATCTTTAATAACTGAAAGATATATTTTAAAAGCAAAAATTGAAGATGGATATGTTGTATCAGATACAAAAAGAGATATCTTGAAAATAGTTGTAGTTGAAAGACATAAAGCAACTGGAAATGTAGGAGTAGGATTTGTTAAGGGATTTAAATTGAAAGAAGGAGCAATAGCTTCCTCAATTGCCCATGATCATCATAATATTATATCAATAGGGACAAATGACAAAGATATCTTGCTTTCGATTTCTATACTTGAATCTTATGGCGGAGGAATATCAATTGCAAAGAACGGTAAAATTTTACATTTATTATCACTTCCTTATGGAGGTTTGATGACAGACAAAAGCGCAAAAGAGGTTAATGAAGAATATAATAGATTGCTTTTTATAGCAAACAAATTCGGAGTTGAACTTGAGGATCCATTTATGACCCTCTCTTTTATGGCACTACCTGTTATTCCACATCTTAAAATAACAGATATAGGTTTAGTTGATACAGATAATTTTAAAGTTATATCAATTTTTGATGTTGGAGGATAAAGATTGAAAATAATAACTGGAGGGATGGTTTTTTATAATGGAAAACTTGAAAATTTAGATATCTTGATTGAAAAAGAATCAATAATAGGTATCGGTAAATTTACATTAGAAGGTAAAGAGATAATTGATGCAACTGGTTTAATAATCTTACCTGGTGGAATAGATATGCATGTTCATTTCAATGATCCTGGTTTTACAAATAGAGAAGAATTTGATACTGGAACTAAGGCAGCAATATCTTCAGGAATAACAACAATTGTAGATATGCCCTGCACATCAATTCCACAAATAAAAAATAAAAAATCTCTTTTCATAAAATTAGATTCAATTAAAAACAAGGCTTTTTGTGATTATGCACTTTATGGTGGTATCACTGGAGATATGGTAAGGGAATCTAATTTTAATGATCTTTTAGAACTGTATGATGAAGGAGTTGTTGGTTTTAAAATTTATGGTTATTCATCTGCTCCTTATTATGAACATCTAACTTATGGTGAGATGTATGACCTTTTTTCCTTTTTAAAAAATAGAGACATTCTGTTTACAATTCATGCAGAGGATTTTTCAATCATAGATCATTTTATGGAAAAGGTAAAAAAAGATAAAAATTTAAAAGGTGGAGAAGCATGGATAAAAGCAAGACCATATTTGGCAGAACCAATTTCAATCTGGAACACATCAAGATTAATTAAAGATACAAATTTAAGGTTACATATTGCACATATATCAACAAGTGAAGGTGTTAGGATAGTTAAGGAGAGAAAAGAGCAGGGAGTTAAAATTAGTTGTGAAGTGACTCCGAATCATCTTTTATTAACACAAGATGATTTAATAAGTAATCCAAAACTTGTAAAAACCTCACCTCCTGTTAGATGTTATGAGAATAAAGAGCTTTTATGGAAATATTTAGAAAATAAAATTATTGATTGTGTGGCATCTGACCACTTTTCTGGTGAATGGAAAAGTGAAAAAGATAAAGATGATATATTTGAAATAGCCTCTGGAATATCTGGAATCGATACTATCTTTCCAATTATTTTTTCTGAGGGAGTAGTGAAAAAAAGAATTTCAATAAAAAGATTTGTCGAGGTTATGAGTGAAAATCCAGCAAAAATTTCAAATATAAGTAAAAATAAAGGCGGAATTGAAGTTGGGAAAGATGCTGATCTTGTTTTTATTGATTTGAAAAGAAAATGGAATGTGAAAGGTAATCTATTTTATAGTAAAGGTAAATATACACCTTTTGAAAATTTTGAAATTTTTGGAAAAGTTATTAAAACAATTCTAAGAGGTGAGGTTGTTTTTGATGAAAGTATGGGGTTTCTAATTGAAGGTGGATATGGAAAATGGATTAAAAGAGAATATTAATTTGAATGAATATAATAGTTGAAAAAGAGTGGATAAAAACAAAAGATGATTTTATAAAAAATGGGAAAAAATTGATGGTTATAGGGGGTTCAGATTCGGGAAAATCAACATTTATTCTTTATCTTGCTAATGAAATTTTCAAAATTGGAAAAAAAGTTGGAGTTTTAGATTTGGATATAGGACAATCTAATATAGGTCCTCCTGGCAAAATAGGTTTTGGAAAAGTTAGAAAAAATTTAAATAATTTATCTGAAATAAAACCTGAAAAAATGTATTTTATTGGTGGAGTATCTCCTAAGGGTAATCTTTTACAATTGGTTGTTGGCAGTTTCAAACTTTTAAAGGAGATGGAGAAAGAATTTTTAGATTATATCTTGATAGATACAACAGGTTTGGTTAATGGTATAATTGCAGAGGTTCTTAAACATAATAAAATTGAAGTTTTGGATCCTGACTATATCATTATTTTTGAAAATGAAAACGAGATAGATAATTTAATTAAACCTTTTATTTATGGAAACAAAAAAATAATAAAAATAAAACCATCTTCAAATAGCATTGAAAGGACAAGATTAGAAAGGATAGAGTATAGAAATAAAAAATTTAGAGAATATTTTTCAAATAGTAAAAGAGTAGAAATTCATTTTAATGAAAATAATATAATTGGTTATGATTTAAAAAAATATACTCCACTTCAAAACTCGATTGTTGGACTTTTGGATAAAGATAGATTTCTTCTCTGTCTTGGAATATTAGAAAGTATAAATGAAGATAGAGATTCAATGATAATTAAAGCGCCAATAGATGATAAAAATGAGATAAAATTTATAAAATTTTCAAATTTATATGTCAATATGGTGTCTGACACCAAAATGACATAATTTCTAAAGATTATATTAAACCTAAATCTTTTCCACCTTTATAGAGTGCTCTTAAGGCTTTATCAATATCTTCTGAGGAGTGTGATGCCATAATACAAGAACGAAGTCTTGAAGTTCCAGGAGGTATTGCAGGAGTTAATATTGGAAATATTAAAATTCCCTCATCCCATAAAATCCTTGTGAGTTTAAGAGCAAGTTCATCATCTTTTAAAAGAATAGGGACAATCGCTGATTGAGTATTCATCGTATTGTAACCCATTTTTTTAAGCTCTAAAGTGTAATGATTTATATTTTCCCAAAGTTTTTTTATTCTCCATTTTTCTTCTTCTATAATATCAAAAGACTTAATAGCAGCCATTACCTGTGGTGGAGGTAAGGCGGCAGAAAAAATATATGCTCTTGAATTATGTTTTATAAAATCTATTAAATTCTTATCACCTGCTATATATCCCCCAACAGATGGTATAGTTTTTGATAGAGTTCCCATATCAATATCAACTTCATTGTTAATGTTAAAATATTCTTCAATTCCTTTTCCATTTTTACCCAAAACCCCAACTGAATGTGCTTCATCAACCATTAAAACAGCGTTATATTTTTTCTTTAATTCGATAAGTTCTGGAAGCGGAGTTATATCTCCATCCATTGAATAAATTGCATCAACAACTATTAGTTTTACTTTGTCATCAGGAGTTTCTTTCAAAAGATCCTCAAGATGCTCCATATCATTATGATCAAATCTTATAAAATTTGCTCTCGATTGAATTGCACCATCTACAATACTTGCATGGTCATATTTATCGCAAAAAACATAATCATCTTTAGTTAATAGAGTAGATATTGTTGTTAAATTTGTTACATATCCACTACTGAAAACTGCGCTTGCCTCTCTTTCCTTAAATTTTGCAATTCTCTCCTCGAGTTGGATATGAAGTTTGGTTGTTCCTGCAAGAAGTCTTACTCCATGAGCACCTGTACTGAACTCATCAATTGCTTTTTTACTTACTTCATTTATTTTTGGATGATTTAAAAGTCCAAGATAAGAATAAGAACCAAACATAATCATATCTTTGCTTTCAACAATAACATGAGCATCATAAATTTTTTC
>Ga0179953_1130611_pt1 | contig 8471 bp, 10 predicted proteins | sample AD_JPNMR2_sludge_FD_136014 | JGI IMG/M metagenome (GOLD analysis project Ga0179953, IMG submission 136014) | Metatranscriptome of active sludge microbial communities of municipal wastewater-treating anaerobic digesters from Japan -... | ecosystem: Engineered > Bioreactor > Anaerobic > Digestate...
CTTAATTCCAGGGGGTACCATGTCTGTTAAATTACCACAATAGGGAGAAAATTTTATTGCATCTCCTTCCATGAAGAGGGTATACTAGCACTGTGGAGGTGGGTATATGAAATCTGCAGATCACCCCAAACGGGAAGAAAAGAAGAAGCCCCAGAAAACGCTGAAGGAAAAACGGGAAGAAAAGAGGGCTAAAAAACAGCAAAAAGCCCAGGAATAAGGGGTAGTCATCACTAGTAGAGAAACAAGAAAGAAAAGACCCTTAAGATGTTTACTCGAAAAAAGAATAAAACCTTTGCTCGGAGGCGTTCCCCGAGCAAAGGGAACTATTTTTCCTCCGAAAGAAGCGACGAAAACTCGATATTTTTTTATAGATAATCCTACCACTCCCTTGACCACAAGTTATTATTCCATATAAAATATTTCATCGGCAATGAAAATAGTTTAGATATTTTTTTATTTATTATGGAGCTATAGAGCGAAGCTATCATTCCTTCGCTATTGGAAACACGGGATTCTAAATTTTTAGAATCTACTATAATCTTGGTCCAGTAACCAAGCTCTGGATCCATAAGAAGGAGGGCCGTTTCATGGCCATAAAAACCTTTAAGGGCGGCATTCATCCGCCTGAGCGAAAAGTCGCCACCAGCGGGAAGGTCATTCAACGTATTCCGAGCCCTGCCCAGGTGGTGATTCCTATTAATCAGCACTTTGGGGCCCCGAACAAGCCCCTGGTACAGGTAGGAGACACGGTAAAACGGGGACAAAAGATTGCCGATGGAGCAAGTCCCGGACCCATGACCGTGCCAGTCCACGCTTCTATTAGTGGGATAGTAAAAAAAATAGAACCCCGCACCCAATCGAATAACACCGAAGGACTGTGTATAGTAATTGAAGCAAATGGATCGCAGGAAGAAGCTTTTATGCCCCCCCTTGATGGCCTTGCCTGTTCCAAAGAGGAGGCCCTGCAGCGAATCCGGGAGGCAGGCCTTGTCGGTATGGGAGGCGCCGGGTTCCCCGTTCATGTTAAGCTGAATCCCCCACCGAATAAACCTATCTCCCTGGTTATCGCCAATGGGGCCGAATGCGAGCCCTACCTTACCATCGATGAAGCCACCATGATTGAAGAGGCGGACAAGGTGGTTCAGGGGCTTCTCATCGTGATGAACATAGTAGGGGTCGATCGGGGTGTGATTGCCCTGGAAGATAACAAGGAACGGGCCCTTACCTCACTCCAAGAGGCCATTGCCCGCCATGGAAAAGGGAAAAACATTCAGGTGCAGCTTCTTAAAACCAAGTATCCCCAGGGGGGCGAAAAGATGCTTATCACCGCCATCACGGGAAAAGAGGTTCCCTCAGGGGGACTCCCGATGGATGTGGGGTGTGTGGTGCAAAATGTGGGGACCCTGAAGGCTATCGCGGAGGCCTTTTATGAAGGTAAACCCCTCATTGAACGGGGACTCACCGTTACTGGCGGGGCATGTAAGACTCCGAAGGATATCATCGCCCCCATTGGAACCCTTGTTTCCGATATCCCCTCCTCAGAAATAGAACTTGATGAAGAGCATCTTGCAAAGGTGATTTTTGGTGGCCCCATGATGGGAACGGCGGTACCCCATTTAGGTATCCCTATCCAGAAAAACACCTCCGGCGTCGTGTTCATGACCCGCGAAGAATTCCAGCGGGACAATGACGAAGAGGGACCCTGCATCCGCTGTGGTCGGTGTATTCGGGCCTGTGCCTGCCGGCTTTCTCCGGTGATCATGAATATTGCCTTAAAAACGGGAGACCTGGAAGCAGCGGCCCGTATCGGCCTTCTGGACTGTATCGAATGTGGGGCCTGTACCTATGTGTGTCCTGCCCATATTCAACTGGTCCAGCGCTTCCGGGTAGGAAAACAATTACTGCGCAACAAGCGGGCCAAAGAAGCTGCTTTGAGTGCAAAATAAAGGAGAAACAGAAAAGATGGCAAACAATCAGAAACTCTTGATCCTTGCATCGAGTCCTCACTTTAGTTCTCCTGTCACTACCTCCGCCCTTATGGGGAATGTTATTCTGGCCCTTTTACCACTGACCATTTTTGGTATCTACCTTTATGGTTTTCCGGCACTGATTACGATTGTGGTCTCGGTAGCAACGGCGGTCCTTTCGGAAACCCTCTTTCGCCTTGTTACCCGTCAGGAATTGCGGTACAAGGACCTTTCCGCGGTAGTAACGGGGCTCCTTCTGGCGCTGGTCCTTCCCCCCTCTACCCCCTGGTGGATGACCGCCATGGGGTCATTCTTTGCCATTGTGGTAGCCAAGGAGTTTTTCGGGGGCCTTGGCGCCAACCCCTTTAACCCGGCCCTTATCGGGCGGGCCTTCCTTATCATGAGTTTTCCCGCCGCCCTCACCACCTGGCATCGGCCGGTGGGCTTTTCCGCAGCCCTTACCGATGCGGTCAGTACCGCCACTCCCCTCAATATCATTAAAATGGGAGGTGCCATGGCCGACGTGGGGAACAATCTCGTCCAATCGGGGCTCAGCCTTTCCTCAAACTATGGGTCGGTACTCCTTACCCTCTTTCTAGGGAATCGGGCGGGGTGTATCGGGGAATCTTCGATACTGTTAATTTTGGTGGGGGCCTTTTACCTGCTCATTACCCGCACCATCGATTGGCGGGCCCCGGCGGCAATGATCGTGACCACCTTTATCGTAAGCTGGCTTCTGGGGATGGATGGCCTTTTTGGCATCCTTGCGGGGGGCCTTATGTTTGGGGCGGTGTTCATGGCCACCGATTACGTTTCTGCCCCCCTTACCGCCAGGGGAAAAATCATTTTCGGTATCGGGGCGGGGCTTATTACGGTGCTCATCCGGAAATGGGGGGGCTATCCCGAAGGGACCAGTTACGGAATCCTGATCATGAATGCCTTTACTCCCTTCCTTAATCGGCTTATCCAGAAAAAATACGGCTTTGTGCCCCCGCAGAAGGCGCCCGCCGGAATATCCGGCAAAGGCCAAAGTGGTGGTAGTTCTTCCCAGGGAGGTTCAAAATGAAGCAGATGGTTCGGCTGGGCCTCATCCTTGCGGCCTACGCAACCGTGGCCTGCGTGGGGCTGGCCTTTGTGTATACGGGGACCCAACAGGTTATTACGGAACGGCAACGGGCAGATCTGGAGCAATCCTTAAAAGATCTGTTTCCCCAGGGAGATCAATTTAAAGAAATCACCGGGGCCTTTTCCAGTTCTGACCCTCAGGTACAGTTCAAGAACCAGTACCTTATTCTTCAAGGGGACGAGCCCCTGGGGGTTGCAGTCCGGGCGGTAGGTTCAAGCTACGGGGGACCTATCACAGTATTGGTGGGAGTGACCAGAGAAGGCACGATTAGCGGCGTCAAAATCCTGGAAAACAAGGATACCCCCGGTCTGGGGGCCAATGCGGCTAATCCGAGCTATTTCGTCGATCGGCGCTCAGGAATAACCTTTTACGGTCAATTCAAGGGGAAATCGGTCCAGGATAAATTCCAGGTGAAAGAAGATGTGGTAGCCATTACGGCCTCTACCATAACGAGCAAGGCGGTAACCACCGTAGTAAAAGTAGCCAGTCAGGCCGCCTACGCATGGCTCACCAGCGAGGGAGGAAACACCAAATGAAACGGTACCTTACCATTTTTAAAAACGGCCTTGTCCGGGAAAACCCGCTCCTCATGTTGATGATCGGTTTGTGTTCGTCCCTGGCGGTAACCACCGCCGCAGCAAACGGTGTAGGGATGGGGCTTTCCATGACCTTTGTGCTCCTCATGTCCGAGATAGTGATTAGCAGCTTCCGCAAGCTTATCCCCGATTCGATCCGTATCCCCGTGTTCATCATTGTCATCGCCGCCTTTACCACCGTCATCGATTACCTGCTTAAGGCCTATTTCCCTGACCTTTCCCGGGCCATGGGGGTCTTTATCCCCCTTATCGTGGTAAACTGTATTATCATGGGACGGGTGGAAGGCTTTGCGAGCAAACGGCCCATCCCGGAGGTTATCGCCGACGCCCTCGGTATGGGTTTGGGGTACACCTGGGTGTTATTGGGCATTTCCATGATTCGAGAGCTTCTTGGAAACGGTACCATTTTTAACATCCGGATCATGCCCGAAAGCTATCAGCCCATCATTTTCTTTATCCTTTCGCCGGGGGGCTTTTTGGTTTTTGCCCTCTTTATTTCATTCAATCTCTTTTTAAAATCCCGATTAAAAAACGGTGAGGAGGAGTGCAAATGAATCTATTCAAAATCTTTATCTCTGCCCTGCTCATTGATAATGTCATATTGATGCGCTTCTTAGCCCTCTGCCCTTTTATCGGGATGAGTAGCGATGAAAACAAATCAGTAGGGATGGGTCTTGCTGTCACCTTTGTAACGGTCCTGGCCACGTCGGTAACCTGGCCTATCTATCACTTTATCCTGAAACCCCTGGGGCTCGAATTCCTTCAGATTCTTGTATTTATTCTTATCATTGCGTCCCTGGTACAGCTGGTAGAATTCTATCTTAAGAAAATGGTTCCTGCCCTGTATACCTCGATGGGGATATACCTGGCCCTCATCACCACTAACTGTGCAATCCTGGCGGTAACCTTTGATAACATCAGCAAGGGCTACTCCTTTCTGGAAGCCCTGGTGTACGCCGTAGGGGCGGCTTTAGGATTCCTCCTCTCCCTCTTACTCATGGCAGGAATCCGCAATCGTATCAAAACAAGTCCTATTCCTGCCTTTTTAAAGGGCACGCCCATTCTGTTTGTTTCTGCGAGCCTCCTCGCCATGGCCTTTATGGGCTTTTCGGGACTGGTTAAATAGGGGGAATCCATGACTATCATACTTATCACCACTTTTTTTGCCCTGCTCCTGGCCTTTACCTTAGGGCTGGCGCTGGGATTTTTTAAAGAATTTTTCAAGGTAGAGGTAGATCCCCTGGTACAACAGGTGCGGGATATACTGCCGGGGGCTAACTGCGGTGCCTGTGGCTTCCCTGGCTGCGATGGATACGCCGCAGCCGTGGCAGGCCGGAGTACCGAGGTTACCCGCTGCGCCCCTGGAGGAAAGGCGGTGGCCGAGGCGCTTGCCCGTCTTATGGGAGTACAGGCCTCTGCGGAGGATGTGGTGGCCGTCCTGGCCTGCCAGGGTTCTAAAGAGCATGCCCCCCTTAAGGGTACCTACGTAGGAGTAAAAACCTGCCGGGCCGCTAAACTTTCCGCGGGCGGGACCAAGCTGTGTTCCTGGGGATGCCTTGGATACGGCGACTGTGTGGCGGTTTGCCAGTTTGATGCCCTTCATATGGGAGAAGATGGCCTGCCCCACGTGGACTACGATAAATGTACCGGTTGTGGCATGTGTATCGCCGAATGCCCTCAGCAGATTCTAAAGAAGGTTCCCAAGAATCGAAAAGGTTCCATGGTCATCTGTTCTAACCGAAATCCGATTAAGGCGATGGTGATAAAGACCTGTAAGGTAGGCTGTATTAAATGCGAAATCTGCGTAAAAAATTGCCCCGAGCAATGCATTACTATGGTTAACGGTATTCCTGAAGTCGACTACACGAAGTGTACCTCCTGTGGGGTTTGTGTGGCCAAGTGCCCCACCAAGGTGTTTAAAATGCTCCAGTATGATATCCTGGTAGGAACAACGATTGGAGAAAAGCGCCCACAAGAGGAAGAGGTTGTAGCGGTAAAATAAAAAACAGCTATTTTGAACGGGCCCGCAATGGTTTCCCTGTTTCCCGTTGTAGCGGTAAAATAAAAAAACGGACCCTTGTTAAAACTGCACCATCATAGTGTGGAAGGGAATGCGGAGGAGCAGAAAGAGAAAGGGGCTAAAAGAGGGCCTGACAGGGGCCCTCTTCTTTGAAATGCCCCAGGAATAAAGGGGGCCTCTATGCCACAGAAGGGGGCAAGACGATTACTGTTTTACATTGAATCTCTCGTTCTTTTTAAAAATCTCAAGGAGGCTCCTTTTTTTGCTCCCTTCTATCGATTGCTTTCACGCATAGCCCAACTGGAAGAAAGTATCACGTCGGTACCGCTCCACCTGCCGGACAAGATTGGTCTTATCCGTTTGTGGACCGACGTTATGCATTTTGTTCTTTCTGAAGAGCGTTCACTTCACGAACTCATTATCGATTTTATTCTCCACGATGAAAACCCCTTAACCCTTGCAGCCGAGGCGCTCGCACCGGAATCAGGGCATATCGCCGGGGATAAGACCCAGAGGGGGAAGTCCCTTGCGCCAGCGTTGCTGGAACAGGCCCGCCTTGACCTGCTTTACCTTCAGACAATCGCCTCTTGCACCACGGTAGAGTTGATCGAGCCCATTCTCAGTCTTTTCAGTGATCGGCTTACCCTCGATATAAGCCAGCGTATCAAAAAGGAAGAGGCCATCCTCTCCCACTTTTTTCGCCATTCGGGGGAGCACCCCCTTTTTCCCTCCCATAAAAGCTGGGACACCGCTTTAGAGGGGTTGCTGGCCTATTGGAAGAGCGAGGGGGTTGGCCATCTCGGCAAGCATTCCTTCCTTGTCTGGAAACCAGAGGAAGAGATGCCCCTTCAACCTGCCCTCCTTCCTGACCCTATACGACTTTCTCAGCTTTTTGGATACGAGGCTCAACGGGCAATAGTTCTTGCCAATACCCGGCGTTTTATAAGCGGACACCGGGCAAACAACCTTCTTTTGTACGGAGATCGAGGGACAGGAAAGTCCGCCACCGTTAAAGCGGTATGCAACGAATTCGCCGGGGAAAAACTTCGACTCGTCTCAGTAGACAAACAGCATCTGCAGGACTACCCCCGGATAATTAAAACCTTAAGCGACCGCCCCTATCGATTCATCCTGTACATTGACGACCTTTCCTTTGAAACCCTGGATGATTCCTATACAGGACTTAAGGCCCTTCTTGAAGGGGGCGTCAATCAGCGGCCGGATAACGTGGTAATTTACGCTACCAGTAACCGGCGACACCTTGTCCGGGAAAGCAGGGCCGATCGACCCGATACGGCCGCTGCGGCCGCGGCCATAGAAAGCGGCGACATGCGGGCCTTTGACACCATGCAGGAACAACTTTCCCTAGCAGACCGCTTTGGCCTTACCGTGGTGTTCAGCACCCCCGGACAGGAAGAATATCTTACGATTGTCCAGAAGATAGCTCAGGAGCGGGGTCTTACCATACCAGGGACAACCTTGAGAGAGCAGGCCCTTCGCTGGGAAAAATGGTTCAATGGCCGTTCTCCCCGCAGCGCCCGTCAGTTTGTCGACTGGATAGAAGGGGGCATGGATTTTCCCTGGGATAGTTAGGTCTTTGTCGGTACTAAAAAATCATCCCCTGCTGTATCCCCAGGGAATCAAGGGGCACCGTCTTTCGGCTATCACTATTCAGAACCTTCGTAAGGAGCTTTCCGTGTGGCCCCTTTCATTGTTTACCAGCTTACGGGAATTCCCTTCCCGGCGAATTTATTGCCCTATTTCTTTGCGATTTCCTTATCTTATCGATTCTTTATTTCACCCTTTTTACCCAAGGGCCCCTGTCCCCCATCGGTAAAGGAAAGGTTTCAGGTTGTTTTTACCTGTTCTACACTTAAGGGATGAATATATACCCTGCTTATCGAAACATAGCCCCGTTCCACCGCATCCGCATCGGAGCCTTCTTCGGGGTGGGTGCTCACTTCGCCACCATCAATAAAACAGTAGTGATGCCCATCGGGAGCCACGAAACGGACCAGCGTATCCTTGTAGGAACGCCGGGAAGGATAGGTTATACGGAAGTCAGCCTGCAATGATGCGGTATTGGGAAAGTTGATATTGATGAAGGTGTCTTTTTCCCATAACGGGAGGAGGTTTTCCAGATTTTCTGCCATATAGCGGGCCGCCACATCATAATAAAAAAAGGAATCATAGGTGCCCATGCTTAACGCAAAACTGGGAATACCGTGCAGGGCCCCCTGTCGAGCCGCGGCGGCGGTTCCCGAATAAATGATATCGGTCCCCAGGTTAGGGCCTTCGTTAATACCAGAAAGGATAAGATCAGGCCGTACCGGAAGATGTTCACCCAGGAGCCCCACAATGACACAGTCTGCGGGCGTCCCCGAACAGGTCCACACCCGCTCTTCCCGGTGGCGAACCCGTATGGGCCCCCGCATAGTAATCCCATGGGAAATACCGGAGCGATTGTCCTCTGGAACAATCACATAGATTTTGTGGGACGTACCGGCCTCGAGGGCGTTTTTTAATGCCCAAATCCCCTGACAGGAAATACCATCATCGTTGGTAAGAAGGATATTCATGGAAGCATGATAGCAAAATCAAAATAAAAAATATAGCTATTGGCCTCGCAGTTTTTTATCGACCTTGCTTTGCAGCCATGGTATCCTCGGCCAGGCTGTATTGTAGGGTCATTTTCCTCAGGATATGGCAGCGGAAAAAGCCCCACGGGGATATTTCCGCCCAAATAGTACCCAGTCCTGACC
>Ga0179953_1149559_pt1 | contig 8459 bp, 7 predicted proteins | sample AD_JPNMR2_sludge_FD_136014 | JGI IMG/M metagenome (GOLD analysis project Ga0179953, IMG submission 136014) | Metatranscriptome of active sludge microbial communities of municipal wastewater-treating anaerobic digesters from Japan -... | ecosystem: Engineered > Bioreactor > Anaerobic > Digestate...
CTTGACAATAAATTTTAAGTAATGTATTCTTTCCCTATGAAGGATATCCTTCAATAGTTATTGTATACGTAATATATCCTTCAATGCGCCGAGGTTGCTCCTCAATTTTAAGCTTTATTGGCAAACAGTGGAGGCGAATACTATGAGGGGAAAGGTTTTCCAACGAAATTTTAAAGCAACAATGCCATTAGTTGCTAGAGGTGAAGGGGTGTACATCTATGACGAGGAAGGCAAGCGCTATTTAGATGGTTGTAGCGGAGCCTTGATATCTAATATTGGACATTGTGTTCCAGAGGTCATCGATGCTATAACCGAGCAGCTTAAGAAAATAGAGTTTGCTCACACCTCTCGTTGGCGCAACAGTGCAGCAGAGGAGGCAGCCAATGAAATCGCGAGCATTGCTCCTGAAGGAATGGATTATGTGTGGTTTGTGAGCGGTGGTAGCGAGGCAGTGGAATCTGCTGTAAAACTTGCCCGCCAGTATTTCATCGAGCGGGATGGCATGCATACCTCTAAAGCCCTCGTTATATCCCGATGGAATTCATATCATGGAAGCACCATAGGAACCATGGCCGTGGGTGGAAGCATACCGAGACGCCGTATTTATTCTCCTCTTTTTAAAGAGTTTCCTAAAATCGTAGCGCACTATTGTTATCGTTGTCCCTTTGATAAAGAATACCCCCAATGTGGCGTTGCCTGTGCCTATCAGCTTGAAGAGCTCATCAAAAACGTTGGCCCGCAATATATATCGGCCTTTTTGGCAGAGCCGATAGTTGGTTCTACAGTTGGGGCTTTGACCCCTCCCGATGAGTACTGGCCAATAGTTCGTGAGATATGCGATCGTTACGACATATTGCTTATAGCAGATGAAGTGATGGCGGGTTTTGGAAGAACTGGCGCCAATTTCTGCGTAAACCACTGGAATGTTGTCCCAGACATTATCGCTACGGCTAAAGGCATGGCGGCAGGCTATATTCCAACGGGAGGAATAATTATTCGAAATGAGGTTGCCGAGACGATAAAAAATGGTAGTGGTGCCTTTGTTCATGGCTATACCTATAACGGAAATCCTGTCAGTGGAGCGGCTACGACGGCTGTCCTGCGCTATATGAAGAGTCACGACCTCGTTAAGAACGCTCGAGTTCAGGGCGAAAAACTTGGAAAGGGATTAAAACAAATAGAAGCATCCAATCCCATCGTCGGAGAAGTCCGAGGGAAAGGCCTTATGTGGGGTATAGAGTTGGTCATGGATAAGGGAAGTCGTAGACCATTTCCGAAAAGCAAGGGTGCTGCCGGATTGGCCACAAAAGAGTGCCTTGAAAAGGGGCTTGTTATCTATCCGGGTGGAGGTATGGTAGATGGCATCGATGGAGATAACTTTTTAATAGGACCTCCCTTAATTATAACTTCTGATCAAGTTGATGAACTACTGGAAAAGCTCGAAAAAGGCTTGGCCGAAGCCGCAAGAAAGCTATTGGAAGTAAAAAACTAGCAAGTTAATGCTTATAGCAAAAATTTGAACGATGTCTATACAAGAATAAGCACTACAAAGACGAGAGTGGAAATAACATAAGTAGTAAAGCAGCATATTATGGATCGAGAGGGAGGAGAGTGTTCCATGAAGGGGAAAAAGATGTTATCGATATTTGCTTTCCTGTGTTTGATCACGTTCGTCGGCACAGCTTACGCCGTTACTTATATTACGATAGCTTCAGGGGGAATTGGAGGGACGTATTATCCACTGGGAGGAGTTTTGGCGGAAGTTTTAACTAAGGCTGGAATCGACCTGAAGGCTACCTCTCGTGCTACTTCGGCTTCGAGAGAGAATTGTCGTTTGGTGGCCTCCGGAAGGGCGCACATCGGGATGTCCATGGGTTCCACTCTCTATCAGGCATATACTGGTACAGAAGCATTTAAAGACGACGGGGCATTGCCTCTAAGAATACTCATGCATATGTACCCAGCTCCACACCACATAGTTACGACAAAGGGAACGGGAATTACCAAGTTTGAGGACATCATAGGCAAGAAGGTTTCAGTCGGTGCTCCAGGTGGTGGGGATCAGGTATTGACCAACATGATCTTAGAAGCGGCTGGAATAAATCCCGATAAGGATATTAAAAAGCAACAACTTACCCAACCAGAAGGCGTGATGGCCCTTGAAGATGGAAATGTGGACGTCGTATTCTGGAATTTCGCAGCCCCAGGGTCCGCTGTCCTAGAAGTGGCAGCTGTTCGTGATATCGTGCTTATTCCCATTCCTCAAGATGTTGTCGATAAAGTCGTAAAAAAATACCCATTCATGTTCCCCTACAAAATTCCTAAAGGAACTTATCCAGGTCAAAATGAGGATATTCTCACAGTTGCCGATGGTAATTTCTTAGTAGTTCACAAAGATATGGATGAAAACCTTGCCTATAAACTTGTAAAGACAATTATCGAAAAAAGAGAAGAAATTATGCAATCTATTCCTGATGCAGTGCATTTTGTCCCCGAAGAGGCAAGCGTAGCGATCATCCCGGTTCATCCCGGCGCTGCTAAGTATTTCAAGGAACACGGCATAGAGGTGCCTGTGGAGTAGAGAGTAAGTTGGGCCCGATCAATAAAAACATTGGTCGGGCCGATCTTTCCTGGATTAAGGGGGGCATCTTTAAATGGCGGCTGATGAACGTACCGATAATTTTCAAACATCTTCATTCCAAGAGCAGACTATTGAACCTGTAATTATAAAAGAAATTGAATCAAAGAGACGTAATTTGCAGGGATGGCAATGGTACCTTGTATCTGGAATCGCAATTACTGCGTCCATTTTTCATTTGTATACGGCTTTATATGGACTGTTACCGGCCATGTTCCAAAGGAGCATTCACTGGATGTTCATGGGCGTCCTACTTTTTTTGCTATATCCTGCTTCCCCAAAACGACCAAGCAATAAGATAGATGTATGGGATTGGGGATTTGCAATCCTTATGATAATAGGTTGTATGAACATCCTATTAAATTGGGATGCCATTTCAGAACGTGAAGGGATGCCAACGGCTTCTGATATTTATCTCGGGTTAATAATGATAATATTGGTCATCGAAGGAGCAAGGCGATCCATGGGATGGCCTCTGCCAATAGTAGCTATAGGGGCTATTCTTTATGCACTTTTAGGACCATATTTCCCTGGGCTTTTAGCTCATGGAGGGTTTCCATTTAAAGAAATCGTACCTTTTGAATACCTTCGCACGGATGGCATCTTTGGTGTGCCAATGGGCGTATCTGCCTCTTTCATTTTCTTGTTCGTTTTGTTTGGGGCTTTCTTAAGTTCGTCCGGGGCAGGGAAATTTTTTATTGATTTGGCAGTGGCCTTAACCGGACAAAGCCAAGGAGGTCCGGGAAAAGCAGCGGTTGTGGCAAGCGGTTTAATGGGAACCGTCTCCGGCAGTTCCGTGGCTAATGCTGTTACGACGGGTGCTTTTACAATTCCCTTGATGAAAGAGTCTGGTTATAAAAGCGAATTTGCCGGGGCGGTCGTTGCGGCTGCATCTACTGGCGGGCAAGTTATGCCTCCAGTAATGGGGGCTGCAGCTTTCATCATGGCCCAGTTTTTAGGGGTTTCTTATTGGGAAATAGTGGTAGCTGCAGCGGTGCCAGCTACCTTATATTTTGCCTCAATATGGTTCATGGTCCATTTTCGTTCGGGAAGAATTGGATTAAAAAAAATCGCAGCCGAGGATATGCCGAAACTTAAAACTGTTTTAAAAGAAGGCTGGCATTTGCTCCTGCCAATTGTCACGCTCATCATCTTCTTGGCTTTGGGTTATTCGCCCGTGAAAGCTGTCTTTTGGTCCTTGGTACTATTAGTTGTAGTATCGTGGGGTGGCAAAAAAGAATACCGCATGACTCCAAGGCGCATTTTAGATGCATTGATAAACGGAGCTATTGGTGCAATAGAAGTTGCTGCAGCTTGTGCTTGCTCAGGGATAATCATAGGAGTCATTGGCATCACTGGGGTGGGATTAGCTTTTTCTTCCTTTGTCTTAAGCCTATCTCATGGCATTCTCCCGTTGGCTCTTGTCTTGACCATGATAGGTTCAATTATTCTGGGCATGGGCGTCCCAACGACGGCCCAATATATTATTACGTCGACGCTTGCAGCCCCGGCGTTAGCACAAATGGGAGTTCCAATGTTCTCCGCTCACTTGTTCTGCCTCTATTTCGGTGTCCTGGCAGATGTTACCCCACCGGTAGCTCTTGCCACCTATGCTGCTTCCGGCATTGCTAAATCGAACCCTATGAAAACCGGTTTTATTGCGTTGGCAACGGCTGCTGCTGGATTTTTGGTTCCCTATATGTTTGTCTATAACCCCTATTTACTGCTTAAAGGAAATATATTCCAAATTATCATAGGGTGCGCAACGGCCATTGTCGCAATTATAGCCCTATCTGCAGGAATACAAGGGTACTTTGTTTCAAGGATGAACATTTTTGAAAGGCTCATTTTTATGCTGCTGCCATTCGCAATAATATATCCTTCTTTACTGGCTAATTTACTGGCTTCTGTGATTGTCGTTGTGGTTTTTGTGCTTCAAAAAGTTCGCCTTAGAGGATGTGTAGCGTAAAAATATCGAATTGTTATTCACCAAAAGAGTTGGGAGGTGTAATATTTTGGCTAAAAAGGTAATCAAACCTGTTTTGTCCGCTGCAGAGGCTGTGAAGTTTATTAAGCCTGGGATGAGTGTGATGGTAGGTGGTTTCAATTACGGTGGCATCCCCTATACCTTGATTGAGGCATTAGTGGAAGCAGGGGTAGACGATTTAACGCTAATATCGAACGATACGGCATATGAAGATGTTGGGCATGGAAAACTGGTTGCAAATGGACAAGTTAAGAAGGTAATCGCTTCTCATGTAGGATTGAACAAAAGAACGGGACAGCTTGCCATGGAAGGAAAATTGGAGCTTGTCCTTTACCCTCAAGGGACCTTTGTTGAATGCATTCGTGCAGCAGGGTTTGGGTTAGGCGGGATACTCACGCCAACGGGTGTTGGTACAGTAGTAGAAGAGGGCAAGCAAGTTATGGATATAAATGGAATGAAATACCTTCTCGAACTGCCGCTTAGGGCTGACGTTGCTTTGATTAGAGCATACAAAGCAGACAGAATGGGTAATTTGACCTATTTTGGGACAAATAGAAATTTCAACCCGATCATGGCAACAGCTGCGGATTATGTCATAGCTGAGGTTGACAGCATAGTCCCAATAGGGGAGCTGGACCCAAATGAAATCGTAACCCCAGGCATTTTGATAGACGCATTGGTTGTAAAGGGGGATAACTATTATGCCAATAGAACTTAACGAAGAGAAAGCGAGAAATAGGATAGCTCGACGTATTGCGAAGGAATTTCACGACGGGGATGTTGTAAACCTTGGTATTGGAATACCAACGCTTGTCTCTGATTACATCCCAGAAGATATCCGTGTCATTTTCCAAACGGAAAATGGTGCAATTGGTGCCGGTCCAGCTCCAAAAGAAGTTGATCTGAGATTTATAGGAGCAGGAGGCAGGCCTCTCACTGTATTGCCTGGAGGGAGCTTTGTGGCAAGCGATTTCAGCTTTGGACTGATACGAGGTGGCCATGTCGATGCCACTGTATTGGGTGCGTTGGAAGTTAGCCAGGATGGGGATCTGGCGAACTGGATGGTCCCTGGGAAAATAATTCCTGGTATGGGGGGAGCCATGGATCTGGTCGTTGGGGCTCGAAGGGTAATAATTGCGATGACGCAGACCACCAAAAAGGGAGAGCCAAAAATAGTAAGAAAATGCACGCTCCCCTTGACAGCTAAAGGCGTGGTTAAGCTCATAGTTACTGAATTTGCAGTATTTTCCATCGAGAAACGGCAAATGAAATTGCTGGAAATAGCCCCTGAAGTTACCTTAGACGATATAAAAGCGATGACTAACGCAGACTTTCTAGTAGCGGAGCCTCTTATCACTATGCAGGGAACTGAGGAGGAAAAGGCATGAAAAAGGTAGTTATACTGAGCGCATGCAGGACCGCAGGAGGCAAGTTCGGCGGCGGGTTGTCAAGGTTTGAGGCTTCCGATCTGGGAGCCATAGCTATTAAAGAGGCTGTAAAGCGCAGCGGAGTGGCAATAGAGGATATAGAGGAAGTTATAATGGGTAACGGTTGGCAAGCTGGCGTGGGGGCAAATCCTGCGAGGATAGCTTCGTACAAGGCCGGATTGCCGCAAAGCATTCCCGCCTTTACGGTAAACATCCGCTGCGGTTCCGGCATAAGGTCGATCATGTTAGGCGCTGACAGGATTCGACTGGGAGAAGCTCAGGTCATGGTGGGAGGAGGAATGGAAAGCGCCTCTAACGTTCCATATATTTTACCTGAAGCTAGATGGGGTATGAGAATGGGTGACAAGAAAGCCTTAGATGTGCTTCAAAAAGATGGTTTTTTATGTCCCCTTGCAGGAATGTTGATGGGCGAAGCCACTGAGAAGCTGGTGGAAGAGTTTCACATTACTCGAGAAGAACAGGACGAATTTTCGCTAAATAGCCATAGAAAAGCCTGCAGGGCGACGGATGAAGGATTGTTCAAGGATGAAATCGTTCCTATATCCTATACGGAACGAAAAAAAGGCGAAATAGTGTTCGATAAAGACGAAATACCTCGCCCGGACACTAGCATGGAAGCCTTGGGCAAGCTTCCGCCAATCTATAAAGAGGGCGGCACCATAACTGCAGGTTCAAGCTCGGCTTTATGCGACGCTGGGAGTGCCCTCGTCATAGCCGATGAAGATTTTGCCAAGGCCCATGGGTTGACGCCCATGTTTGAAATACTGGGATATGCGGCGGTAGCCCTTGAAGCGGAGCGTTTTGGCCTGTCTCCCACATTAGCCATACCAAAAGCCCTCGAAAAAGCCGGGTTGTCCTTGGAAGATATGGATTTAATAGAGATAAACGAGGCCTTTGCGGCCCAGGTGATAGCTTGTCATCGTGTAATGTCATTCGACATGGAGAAACTGAATATTCATGGCGGAGCCATCGCCTTGGGCCACCCAATAGGTGCCAGCGGCGCAAAGATATTGACCACCTTGCTTTATGCTTTGCAAAACTATGATAAGGAATTTGGGGTTGCCAGTGCATGTATTGGCGGTGGCCAGGGGGTTGCCATTGTCGTTCGACGCTTGAAGTGAAATATAGGCGAATTGTAAAATAAAAAAGCGGGGCATTATGCGATTATCCTAGGCGTTATGCCCCGCTTTAATATTAGCCGCTAGGAGAGATGATTGATTGCCCCTAAGGGAGATAATTCAAAGCAAGATGGAACAATTGCCCAGAGGCCAGAGGGCGGTGGCGCTCTATGTCCTGGAGCATGCCCGCGAGGCCGTTGGCCTTACCGCCTCTGAATTGGGCAAAGTCGTTGGAGTTAGCGAAGCCACGGTGATAAGGTTTGCCTGCTCTTTGGGCTTCCCCGGTTACCCGGAATTCAGGGAGGCTTTGCAGGAATCGTTGTTGGACCAGCTTAAGGCTTTGGAAAGACATCAGCTTTATCAGACGGTAGGCGAGGGAAACAACTTTATTCAACGCGTCCTTCATCAAGACCTTCAAAAGGGATTAAATATCCTGGCTACCCTGGACGACAGGCCCATAGATGACCTTGCTCGGGAAATTTGTGAGTCATCTTGCATAAATATCGTAGGGCTTAGAAGCGCCAAGGGGTTGGCCTATTATTTTAGTTCCTATCTTTCTTGGTTTATCCCAGAAGTCCATGTGCTGAATGCCGATATGTTCCTGGAAAATGTCATAAATGCAAGGGGTGATAGCCTCTTTATAGGAATAAGCTTCCCCCGCTATACGAAAAGGACCGTTCAGTGTTTAGCATTAGCACATGAATTGGGGAAAAAGACGGCTGCCATAACGGATTCTCCCTTAAGCCCTCTGGCGCCCCATGCCGATATTTTGGTCTACGCGCCCTGCTCTCATATTTCCTTCATCGATTCCTTTGTAATACCCGTTGGACTCGTCAATGCAGTTCTTTTAAAGGTGGCCGACAACTTAGGAGAGCTCGCGACGAAGCGGTTGCAGGAGCTCGAAAGAGCTTGGGCCCAATATGGAGTTTACGAAGACCGAGAGTAAGAGAAAGTGGATTTTCTTGCCCTTCCCGATAGGGAGGGGTTTTGTTTTAAGAAAGAAGGCACGAAAATGAAAGAATTACAATTTCTTTAAACACTAGAAAAAATGACGATTAAGCATTATAATCGTCAACTAATTTATGATAAAGAAGGGAATTGATGTCATTGAGCGAAAAGTATAACAAGATCACGCCGGAAATACTTGAAGAGCTTAAAAGCATCGTTGGACCGGATAACATGGCCACGGATGAGTCGGCCATCGAGGCCTATTCCTGCGATGAATCGGGCAAGGTCTACGCCAGGATGCCCGACGTAGTCGTAAAGCC
>Ga0179953_1026106_pt1 | contig 8370 bp, 9 predicted proteins | sample AD_JPNMR2_sludge_FD_136014 | JGI IMG/M metagenome (GOLD analysis project Ga0179953, IMG submission 136014) | Metatranscriptome of active sludge microbial communities of municipal wastewater-treating anaerobic digesters from Japan -... | ecosystem: Engineered > Bioreactor > Anaerobic > Digestate...
CAAAAGGTAGACATCGCAGGCCTGGAGATTATCGAAGCCCGGATTACCCACCTTTCCTATGCTCCAGAAATCGCCACGGCGATGCTCCAGAAACAACAGGCTACCGCGGTGGTTGCCGCCCGCCAGCTTATTGTGGAAGGAGCGGTGGGCATGGTAGAAATGGCCCTAGAAAAGCTAAGCCAGCGACAAATCATCAATCTGGATGAAGAACGGAAGGCCGCCATGGTAAGTAACCTCCTGGTAGTGCTCTGTGCCAACCGGGAAGCCCAGCCGGTAGTCAACACGGGAACCCTGTACTAGGGTACCCGGTACGAGGGGATGCTCAAATCATTGGCCAGGCCCTGGGGGAAAGGGATATCAGCCCCCTTAGGAAAAAACGCCAGGGATTTGGGCACGGTGATGGTGGTTGGATAGCACGCCAGGGGGCATGGTAAGAACACCTTTGCGGCGGTTTCGTTAAAGACAAAACCGGGCTCGCCAGAGAGGCTGAGATACGATTGAAGCATAAAGGGCAGGAAGCTATGGCAGAAAGGGACGACAAAAAGAAACAGATTATCCTCCGCATCTCCCCTGCCCTGTGGGAAGAACTAGCCGCCTGGGCGGAAGACGAGTTCCGTTCTATCAATGGGCAGATTGAGTACCTCCTTACCGAATGCGTCCGGCAGCGACGGAAAAAGAACTTCCCCCGGCTCCCAGAAAAGGATGAAATTTCTCAAGGGGAACAACAAAAGAGCGAAACAGAGGAACCTTAGGAAAAGCCCCCTTCTTTTTTATGAATCCTTTTGATATGGAGGATTTTTATCAGTATATTCACCTATAGAGGTTTACCCCCGGGCGCCGTATGGGCCCGGTTACACCATCATGCAAGGAGCATGTATGACCATCGTAGAACTTGAAAACGTGCGGAAGGTCTACCCCCTGGGGAAAGTGGAGGTAGAAGCGGTAAAAGGGGTCAGTTTTAAGATTGAAAAGGGAGATTTTATCTCCATTGCCGGTCCGAGCGGTTCAGGGAAAAGCACCATCCTGAATATGATTGGGCTCATCGACACACCCACTGCAGGGGAAGTATACATCGAAGGGAAACCCGTATCAGGCCTTAAGGACCGGGAACTAACCCGACTTCGCCACGATATGATTGGGTTTATTTTTCAGTCCTTCAATTTAATCCCCGTATTGAACGTGTATGAAAACATCGAATTTCCCCTCCTTTTAGGCAAGCAAAGCATGTCAAAAAACGAAAAAAAAGAATGGATCGACTTCCTTATCAAAGAAGTCGGTCTCGAACAATGGCGGCACCACAAATCCAATGAATTATCCGGTGGACAACGACAGCGGGTAGCCATTGCCCGGGCCCTCGTTTGTAAACCCGCCATCGTCCTGGCCGATGAGCCAACGGCGAATTTGGATTCCGCCACGGGCGAACAGATCATCGAACTGATGAAAAAAATAAACCGGGAATTGCAAACCACCTTTATTTTTTCTACCCATGATCAAAAAATTGTGGAAATCGCCGACCACGTGATTCGACTACGGGATGGGATGGTAATAGAAAATTATCGAAAGAATGGAGAAAAAGAATTGGTCTCCGCTTCGCAGCCCAGCGAAGCCTCGAAGGTGAATAAAGGTAAAGAGGAGGCGCTGGGTTCCCCTACGACTCAGGGGATGGGGAGGTAAGGTATGGCGGTTTTGCTCCGTATTGCCTTTCGGAATATCTGGCAGCATAAGGCCAAAAGCTTTATCATTGGCATTCTCATCGCCCTGGGGGTCATCATCATCGTCATCGGAAATGCCATGATGGATGCGGCCGAAAAGGGTATCCGAAAGAGTTACATCGAAAATTTTACGGGGGACCTCATGATCCATGGACCCTCAAAAGACGCGGTTTCTATTTTTGGAATAGAATCCTTTTCGCTGGATGCGGAAACCAGGGTTCCATCCATTCCGCAGTATGAAAAGATCATCGCCCACCTTGCAGAAGATTCCCGGGTCGCTTCATATACCAGCATGGCCGTTAGTTATGGCATCCTTGCGGCGGACCTGGAAGAGGCAGAAAATATTGAAGAGGACTCTGAGAACACCATCTTTGGCATCCTCTTTGGCATCGATGCAAAAACCTACTTTTCTATGTTTCCCTCTATTAAGATTATCGAAGGCCAGGCTCCCGAGCGCGGGAGCGGGGGTCTCCTTCTCAGTCCCCAACAACTAGAAAAACTTCGCAAGAAATACAAAAAGGACTTCGCCGTGGGGGATACACTCTTAGTGACGGGCTATTCCTCAAGTGGCTTCAAGATCCGGGAACTCACCATTACCGGCCTTTTCGAACGGAATGACCGAACTGGTGAAGCTCCCTTTATGTATGCCGACATTGATGTGGTGCGGGTGCTGGCAGGTCTTACCCTCGGGGTAGACGAGCGGATTCAACTCGGTAGCCGGGAGACCGCCCTCCTTTCCACCACTTCAGAGGAAGATCTCTTTGGGGATGCCGACATCGTTCAGCAGGAAACGGTTCAGAAGAACAGCTTTTCCCTGGAACAGGTCCAGAAAATCTTTAAAGACACCAGCGCCCGGGACCTGGCCAATACGGCCGATACGGGGGCATGGAACTTTATCCTTATTCGGCTTCGAGATTCGAGCCAGGCCCAAGCAGTTATGACCGATTATTCCCAATGGTTTGCCAGTGCAGGTGTGCAGGCGAACATCACCGATTGGAAGGGGGCCGCTGGCTCGGCGGGCCGTTTTGCGGACATCCTGCGAACCATATTTACTATTGCCCTTATCATTGTGGCAGTGGTGGCCATCATCATCATGATGAATACCCTGGTGATTTCGGTGATAGAACGGACCGGTGAAATCGGCACCATGCGGGCCCTGGGCGCCGAAAAAGGGTTTATCCGCCGGCTCTTTCTGGCAGAGACCCTTACCCTTTCCCTTTTCTTTGGGGCCATTGGGTCGGCCTTTGCCCTTCTGATTACGATTATTCTGAATCTCCTGCATATTCCTGCACCCAACGACTTTGTGTATGTGCTCTTCGGAGGGGACCATCTCTTCCTGCAGCCCCGCCTTTCTTCCTTTATTTCTACCCTCATCATGATCTTTGGTATCGGCTACCTGGCCCATCTGTATCCCGTTTCGGTGGCTCTTCGGATTCCACCTGTTGCCGCCATGAAAGATGAATAGGAGCACCCTATGGAAACCCTTATCCGTATCGCCCTGCGAAATTTAAGCAGGCAAAAGAAACGAAGCATTCTACTTGGCCTTGCCATTGGCTTTGGCATCATGATTGTCACCATTATCAACAGTATTGCCGGTTCTTTTCAAACCAACGTGAGCGCAAACCTGGCCCAGTTTTTTTCCGGCCATGTGTTTGTGGAGGGGGTTGAAAAAAACGAACGGGGCAAAACAGCGGAAATTATCCGGGATGATTCGGCAATCCTTGCGGCTATTAAAGATGCGGGTCTTGATAGCCGGAACATCACCCGGCGGTCCGCCGCTGCGGTCACCCTTATCTTCGAGGGCACCCGCACCACCCAGAGTGTGTATGGGGTAAATTTTGAAGAAGAGGTGCTGCTCCAAGAGCGGCTTGTCTTTAAACAGGGGTCTAAGGAAAACCTCCAGGCCCCCAACGCCCTTATCTTAAGTGAAGGGATAGCCAAGAAACTCAAGGTAGAAGTCGGGGACCGCCTCCTGGCCCAGCTAAAAACCGTTACGGGGCAAAACAACGTAGGCGAATTTGTGGTGGCCGGCATCATGCAGGATATGGGGCTTTTCAGTTCCATGCTGGCCTACACCCATCGAAGGTACCTCAACGAACTCCTCAATATTAAACCCAATGAGTATCAGCTCTTTGGCTATTTTGTTTCTGATATCAGTAGAACAGAAACAATCGCCCAGCGCTTACAGAACGCCCTGAAGCAGCATGCCCCCGTCTTTGAACTCCCCCAACAAACAACCGAGCGTATTCAGGCATCACCAAATACCACTCCTCAGGAGGGGGCTTCCGCACCAGAAGCTACCAATACCGACACAACCTCCGTGCAACAAACTACGCAGCCATTCATGTCCCGTTATGCAAAGATTAAACAACTTGCAAAGACCGAAACCTGGGAGGGCACAAAATTCAGGGTCTTTACCATTAATGACATCATTTCCCAGATTGACCAGATTGTGTCAATCCTTAAAAGTGTCAGCCTCGGTATTCTCCTGGTGCTCTTCTTTATCATCATGGTGGGGCTCACCAATACTTTCCGGATGATCATGTACGAACGAATCCGGGAAATTGGTACCATGCGAGCCCTGGGAATACAGCGAAGGGGGATTCGGAACCTCTTTCTCCTGGAAGCCCTGTTCCTTTCCGCCTTTGGAACCATCGGGGGATGGGTAGCGGCCTTTGTCATTCTGAATATCCTTTCCCTTTTTTCCTTTGGTACCGATACGGTCTTCTCCCTCTTTCTGAAAAATGGCCACATATCATTCGTGGTGCCCTGGGGAGAAATGTTCCTGCACTATATGCTCATTGCCCTGCTGACGCTGCTCTCGGTGTACTTTCCTGCCCGCAAAGCCTCAAAATTAGAACCAGCCCGGGCACTGCGAACCACCAAATGAGATAGTGCGTCATGGGGAGCAATGAATTAACAGAGGGGCCCCTCAGAGGGACACCCTCTCACCAAAGGGCCGGGCCCCTTGCCCGTCAAAGAGGTATCTTCGGGCCCAGCGGCCCTTTTCGGCACTTAGAAAAGGGGTCATCATTTTTTGCAGAGGAGTAAACCAATGAAACGATTCGTATCTTTAATAATCATAACCGCGAGCATCCTAGGCTTGGGAACCACGGTATGGGCTCAAGTTGAAGGAGTGAATTTTGAAGCGATCCTTCGGCAGCTTGATACAATCAGCGATTTTTCCGGCCAGGATTTTACGGCGGTCTTTACTATCGTCACTGAAAAACCAAACGAAAAACAATCGGTAACCCAGGTGCGCATGTTCCGCCGGGATGCCAAAAAACAGTTCACCCTGCTTATCCAACTGCCGGAAGCCCAAAAAGGACAGGGGTACCTGCAGGAGGGGGATAACTTCTGGTTCTACGACCCCGTAAGTCGTAAATTCAGTTTTTCGAGTCTTAAAGATGTGATAGGTGATTCGGAGGCCCGAAACTCCGACTTTACCCAGCGTTCTATTCTGGACGATTACAACATTCAAAAAACGAGCGAAGGCATGCTCGGGAAGTTCCCGGTGTGGATCATCGAACTCAAAGCTAAGCACAACAACGTAAGTTACGATATGGTGCGCCTCTATGTTCGTAAGGACCCTATTCTTCTTCTTAAACAGGAAGACCTTTCGGTAAATGGCCGCCTTATGAGAACAAGCCTGTATCCTAAATGGGCGGATCTCGGAAAAGGAAAATTCTTCCCCTCCCAGATGCTGATTGTCGATGAAGTGAACAAGGGCGAAAAAAGCCAGCTTACCATGACCGAAATGTCCCTTGCCCCTTTACCGGACAAGGTCTTTACCAAAGCATTCCTCGAACAGGTGAACTAACATGAAATATAAAAACCAAAAGATTGTGCATTCTCTTACACAAAGAGAATCACCTGGCACGCTTCTTCAACACCGGAGGCCCCAGACTCAGGTTCCTAAACGATACCCTTCTTGGAGCCATCGGCACGGCGGGTCCCTTTTGCCATTGCTTGTTGGAATAGTTTTTTTGTTCGGGCCCCTCTTTTCTTCCCATGCTCAGGAAAACCCCATCGTTACTGATGAGAGCGCCCTCTTTGGGGAAAGTGGCGACGAACTAGTTCCCAATACGGGCATCGAAAAAGTTCAGGATTCGCAAACTACGGGAGTCCAATTTTTCCTAAAAACCGAGAATACCCGTCTTGGTGGCTCCTTTAGCCCCACCCTTACGGCAAGCTGGACCTGGAAAAACCTGTGGGACAGCTCTTCCAGCCTGGGAAAACCAGAAACCTCCGCATTAAGTCCGGACCTTTCGGCCCGAATCTTCTTTGATGGCCGGCCCCAGGAGGACCTCCGCATCTATGGATCCTTTAAAGTAAACTGGCCCTTTGAACAAAGCCAGGTCCTCACCGCCGCTAGCTATCAATCAAGCCCCGTACAGACAGTTACCACCACTTCCACCACCATCACCACCCCCAATGTGCGGGTCTTTGAACTTTTCACCGATTTTTCCTATCAGGATCAATTTTTCTTCCGTTTTGGGAAACATACGGTAAAATGGGGGGTGGGATACTTCTTTAGTCCCGCGGATATCATCAACCTGAGCCCTATCGATGTGCTGAATCCCACTGCCCAGCGGGAAGGCCCCGTGAGTCTCAGGCTCCACATCCCCATTCCCCAGACCAGTAACAACCTGTGGCTCTATGCCCTTATTCCCGCAGACCTCTCCGCCGATACCCTGCAGCCCCAGGATCTGGCCATGGCGGCAAAATACGAACAGGTCCTGGGAGCCTGGGAGGTGGGACTGGGAGGCTACTACCAGAAAGACAGCTCTCCCCGCCTTATGATGACCGCCACTGGCTCCATTGGGAAGGTGGCCCTCTTTGGAGAACTTGTGGGAAGTTGGGGGAGTGACAAGAAATTTGTCACCGCCATCACGGCAAACCCTGCCGCACCTTTTACTACTACCACCTACAAGGACCGGCTCTTTATCTCAGGGACAACGGGTTTTATGTACACGAACAGCCTGGAGAAGCTTACGCTCATCGGTCAGTATTACTACAACGGAGAAGGCTATACCACCTCGGAACGGGAAAGACTGCTCGAAGAAGCAGATGCGCTCCTCTCTTTGTTGGGGAACACTGCCTCCTCGGCCTATCTCGCACCTTTGCTGTATCAATCGGGCCAACACTATGGGGCCCTTTCCCTCAGCAAGCAGGATCTATTTATCAAGAATTGGAATGCGAGCATCCTGGTGCTCGCAAACCTGTCGGACCTCTCTGGTTTTGTGATGCCCAGCCTTTCCTATACCTTGATGACCTATATTACGCTCAGCCTACAGCCTACCTTCTACTGGTGTACCGACTATCTCTGGGGAAGTGGCAAGAAAGGAGAATACGTGGTGTTCCCCGGTGGGCCTGCCATTACGTTGAGTATAAAGGCGAGTCTTGGGGGCGGACAGTTCTAGGACCATGCAGCGTTAGCACGAAGGAAGGGGCAAGAAAGGGCCCCTTCTCTCTTATTTGATGACTTGACATCTTTATATAATATGCTATGATGACAGTGGAGATACAATATGCGAACGACCCTTACCCTCGACGATGGGCTGGACAAGATGTTGCGCCATATTGCGACCCAACAACATAAGAGTTACAAGGAAGTGGTCAACGAGGCATTACGGCGTGGTGTAGAACTCCTGGCAGAAAATCCACCGAAGGGATCCTACCAGGTAGAACCGGTGGTAGAGGGTTTTCAAGAAGGGCTTGATCTCAACAAGCTAAACCATCTCGTAGATGAATTGGAGACAGACCTTTGATCGTCCCAGATGTAAATCTCCTCGTATATGCCTATAATAGCGGCTGTTCCTTTCACCCGCAGGCTCGCCAATGGTTCGAAACGGTTTTAAACGGCGATGAAGAGGTGGGGCTTCCCTGGGTAGTACTGATGGGTTTTGTACGGCTTCTTTCCAGCCCCCGGGTAGTGCCGGTTCCCGCAGATCCCAGGCGACTTCTTGGCATAGTCCAGGAATGGCTTTCCTTGCCCGTTTGCAGGCTTATTGGACCAGGCCGGAACCATCCCGCTCTTATGGCGCAGCTCTTCGAAGTATCCGGAGCAAATCATCGGCTTCTTACAGACATTCATATAGCGGCCCTCACCATAGAGCATAAAGCAACCCTCTATTCAAACGATGTAGACTTCTATCGTTTTACAAAGGTCCCCCATTTTAAGCTAAGGAACCCGCTGGGATAATCGGTTCTTTTAGGCTATCCCATGGCGATAGCCTCTATCTCGATGCGGGCCCCCCGGGGAAGAGCCGCTACGGCCACGGTGGTTCGGGCCGGTGGATCCTGGGGAAAGAAGGCAGCATATACCTCATTCATAGCTGAAAAATCCGTCATATCCACAAGGTACACCGTGGTTTTTACCACATGGGTACAATTCAAGTCCGCTGCCTCAAGAAGAATCTGCAGGTTTTCGAGGCACCGCCGCGTCTGGCTCTGGATATCAGGCCCCACAAGGTCCCCCGTTTCAGGGTCGATAGTAATCTGGCCAGAAAAAAAGACTAAGCCCCCCGGGACACGCACCGCCGGCGAATAGGGCCCAATAGGACGGGCCCCCTGTTTTGGCACAATTATCTCTTTTCCGCTTTCCGTCATAGTAGATTCCTCCTTCTTAGTACTGTCCTTTTTAATTTTTAGAAGC
>Ga0179953_1305517_pt1 | contig 8258 bp, 9 predicted proteins | sample AD_JPNMR2_sludge_FD_136014 | JGI IMG/M metagenome (GOLD analysis project Ga0179953, IMG submission 136014) | Metatranscriptome of active sludge microbial communities of municipal wastewater-treating anaerobic digesters from Japan -... | ecosystem: Engineered > Bioreactor > Anaerobic > Digestate...
GAGTTTTGACTATGCAAGCAAAATAACAATATGTTATCAAGCAAGCAGCTGGACCTACGGTTAACGGATAAACCGACAAGCTAGAAACAGACCATAAGCAATTATCGCAAGGCGACTACCATAAAGCTGTTAGGCATCTGAACGTCTATGCGAAAAGTGAGGACTACAAGTTGAGATTGACAGAAGTGCTGTATGATTTTGTAGTTCAAGAAGTAGGAGAAGAACTTGCACCAAGAATCAATGGAGCCATCGCTGATTTACCTTAAGCCAGATTGGTGCAAATGCTCAAAGATTACTAAGCATTTAAAATGCAAGTAGCTACTATTAAACAGAAGGAACTCAAGGTAGCTAAGTTAGATTTTGGAGCAGTTATATGCAAGGACATTCTGGATGACCTGAGCAAACTTAAATAGAGTGTGAAAGAAGCCACTTAAGAAATACCTGTCAACAGTGGCCAATCAAGATTGAATGTGGCATATGGAGCAATATGCATAGAGTTGTATGGAGCTTAAGCAATGGGAAACTCATATGCATTACACAGAGCCTAGATAGCAGCACAGAGGTATATAACTAGTCTGACTGCATATTTTGGAGATGCTGTACCCACACCACACACATTAGCCTGCACATTCCACGCAATAGGCGTATAAGTCATTTACATTACTGACATGAATGCAAGAATGCTAGGAGCCAGTAAGCCTAGATTTGTATTTGTGGTGGTAGCATCAGAGAAGGGAGTGCATTTTAGGAAATGTGATAAATAGATTGGCTTCGAGAATGTCAAACAAGGAGATGAATTGAGCTTTGTTACCACATTGATTGCAAAATAGAGTAGTGGCCAACTCTAAATTAATGGAGACTATTTTGACTATGGACCAGGGAAGTTGACTCTTTTAATGGATCCCTATGGCTACCTCTACTTAGATGCAGAATGGTACTAGTAGGCAGAAAAAGTGCAGGATGTAGAATACCTTGACCCAAGAATGCTAAGGATGGTAGAGGATAGGTCAGGTGGTTTCAGATACCCTGACTTGAGACCATAGATGGTTAAGCAACCTAAGAAAACTGTGAGTACTGAAGAATAGCTGACATGCCATGGCAATAATCAACCTAGTCTGACTATATCAATGTTTAAGACAGATAGAAAGCCTTTAGATGACAGTACTTAGGTAGAAGACAGAGGGAAATACACCCATTATATATATGAGAATAAGGAAGCATTGGAGGCAGAAGCAGAAACACTGATCAAATTAGGACTTAACCCACAGTACTACAAGGAGGTATAAGTGGTAGATGAGACATACTAGACTGCTATAGCACAATTGCAATTGGAAGTGACTATCCATAGAGCAAGATGCCAGACATAGAATGTTGGAGCAGGATGCAATCATTTACCATAGGGGTTATTAGATCAATGGAAGGATAAGAAGGGGAGAATGTTGACAGATGATCATCAACTTTACCTGAGGACAATGAAAAGATTGGTAGAGTATGATAATACAAACAAGGTGGATACTGAGAGAGGACCATAAGTCTACCCACCCAATCTAGGAGTGACTGCTAAGGACAAGATCATTGTGTACCCCCCAGATCAGATAGGTCAGAAGGAAGAAAGGAATAAGCTACTTGTTGAAGATAAAGGAAAACTTAAAGAAGAGATCACAAGATTATACAAAGAAGCAACAGGTGTTGAATCAGAAACTGTTGTGACCAAATTTATGGGAATGGAAAATATAGTGCCCTTTTTAGACAGTAATAAGCAGATAATTGACAAATGTAGAGAATTAGATAGAGAATAGTTTGGGACAACAAAAGGGTAAGATAATGAGACCAATTCTGATATTAACTGTGTGCATGGACACAGATATCAATAATTCTTGAAGGGAGATGATGAGTAGAAGCTACCTTGTGTATGTGATGCCAATTTTGAAGGGTTTTTCAAGACTTGGTTGAGTGATTTTTCAATTGATGCAGATCACCCAAGACAATAAGCAATATTCATGGCTTACACCATGGTACTGATAGGGAAACCAAATTGGTAAAATGCAGCCCTTATCATGCAATATTACCTGACAAGGAACTTTTAGCCTACCAACTATAGGACATGGAGAGATAAGATTATATTAGCTATACATGATCTAGCTTTAATAGATACATGGGTTGGAGCAGAAGAGTGGAAAGATTTCCCACCTATGATAGATAATACAGGAATGGAACCCAGATAACCAACATTCACTGTCACAAACACAGAATTGTATGCATCTAATTATAAATTAGGGAATTGGATTCCTGTAGTGCAGCCATTGCATAGCATGCACCAAAAATTTAAATAGAGGTAAGGGAAGGTAGGCAAAGATGTCACCCATTGTTACCCTTAAGGAGAGGTTACTTATGACATCATTAGAGTTGACAAGATCAAAATCACCCCCAGGAATTTCAATTATATCAAGAGCATTAAGATGGCAGCTGATGTCACCACTTTGGAAGAATTAAGAAGATGTCCTTACAAAACTACAATCTGGTCAGTCATTAGGAAAAATCTCCCAGATTGTAAGAGAGTGGCAGTGTGGCCTAACACCTCATACATTGAGAACATGGAATAAGCAGACACCTGGACATAGATTAAAGTAGAGAAACTTGACAATATAGCAGACTTTGGAACATCCAAGGCAGAATTACTCATGATTGACCCAGACTTCTCAGTAGTGACATTGGAAGGGAAACTAGACACAGCTTTTCAGCAGAAGATAGAGGAAGACCTAGTTAATATTATTTCTAAGGACAAAAGGCCAATAGTTCTTAAATTACCTAATACTGTGCACTAAGGAAGATTCAACTAAATGTTCAAGATTGAAAATCCTATCCTCATTAGGAAAGGCAATAAAGATTTGTACAAGTATGTGACAGTAGTGAGAAGAGTAGACGAAGTGATACCAGATACAGATATTTTAGCCAACCATGTCAGGACAAAGATTGCTATCAAATAGTTATATAAAGATAGGATAGAAGCATTTCCTGACCACTTAGAGAATAAGAATTACAAAGATGCTGCTCAAGTACTAGTAAGAGCACTGAATGCAGGATTAGATATGGAGTAATTATATAAGAGTATTGGTAAATCAGACTTGGCAGGCATGTATGTAGCAATGAGTGAGCATGCAACCACACGATCAAAGTGCGCAAGACTGATCAAATCAAAAATGTAGGTTGATACAATGAACCATCATGCCAAGTTGGCACAGTCAAGGAGAGAATCACTATGCTAGGTAGCAATGAGACTCAGTGGAGCTGACTTGATAGTCTATGTAAGAGGAGACCCAAAGAGAGAATGGGTCGTGACTGAGCATCAAAAAGTGCTGTTTTTAAATGTGGAAGAGGACAATACTGATTATTAGAAGATTAGGCTTATATAGGAATTAGTGAATGACAATCCAAATGTGGGATTATTATAGAAGAGAATCACTGACACAACTAGGGAGGAAATCTTAAACCATATGGACATGAATTATTCATCTGTCATTTACTGGGTGATGGTTAACTCCACATATTCATCTGACTACAGACCAATAGGAATGCTGAGAGGATCAGACAGAGTATTTGTGATAGGCCAGCGAACCCACAATGACATCACATCATAAGAGATTCCCAACTTGATGCAGGCTACAACATGTGATATCAATGCATACTATTTGGATATGGGTATCAATGGAACTGTAGAAAGATATCAAGAGAATGCAATGCAGTTGTTGAATTACCAATCAAAATCAGCTAGCATTAAGAATACAACATTGACCTACACACTTAAAGATGATAGCACTTGGGGCTAAGCAAAACTGTGGTCTTTGAGAGATGCTTATGCAGTAGAGCAGACCTACAACATAGTGAAATAGGGAATATATGGTTTAAAATGCATTGAAAGGGTCTATGGTATTGATAATGATGGACTAGAATTAGCAATCTATGAGCCAGAAATAGGAGTTAAGGATGAGTTGGTCAAGAAAGGAACCCAAAACAATATGGTGGCATACTAGAAAATGAAGGCATTTGACACAAAATTGGAGACAAAAATAGGGAGGAATGTTTACCTTTAGAACATGTTGGTAGATGGGTAAGTGATCACACCTTAATAGTAACATGTTATCATCAATGCCTAATTGAATGGAGGCAAGATGGCCGATGTAGATAGGAAAACATTCGGCTGTGATAGAATACTTGATGAGACTATATTAAAAGTGAAAAATGCCTACCAGCATTAGAGAATCCCCCTCATTTACAAGAGTGGTCAGCAAAGAGCCGATTACAGCATTGTGTCATAAATTGATATGGCTTTGATCAGTTAAGAGTACAGTGACTATTATGTTAAGTGTTGGTGGAGATACACAACTGACATCAAATTAGCAAAATAGATAGGAGAATGCTAGCAGGGATTATTAATGTGCTTAGATGCTGAAGAATTGGCTGATAATTTGTGGTACCATCTTGAGTTGTTGAATAAAAATGTTTACCAACATTAGGTTAAGTTGAAAGATGGTACTTAGATTGAGAATAGGGAGATTATAAGTGGCTATCAAGACCTGTCTGTAGCTGATTTATTTGGTTCATTATGTAAGAACAGACTGAATGAATATGGTGCCTATGAAGATTAGGTGTTCAGAGTAGTAGACATTACTAAGATTCACACAATTAAGAAAACTGGATTCGATTAAATGCCCAATATCAAATTCACTCAAGGATTCTTTGCTTCTTACTTTTGGCCAAGAATGATTAGAGCACCCGAAACTGTGGAAACTAGAATAATAAGAGGATATGGTGAGGAACTGGAAAGGAGATTCACAATTAGATTAGAGCAGTTCAAAGCTGAGAACGGAATTAGATTCCCACCCACAGTTGTAGGCAATTATGGCTCTGTCAAGCATGAGTAAGTCAATGTCATTATCATTAACCACTTGTCAAAAGTTGTGATTAAAGTTGATGGGAATCAATTCACTTTAGTCAACTTAGACAGTGATAACTAAATGAATGTCAGACAATTGCACAATGCAAGATGGGAAGTGCTTAGACCATATTAACTTGATATCCTATCATCAATAAAATATGGCAGAACCATTATCTACAAGCACAGACATGATTTAGAATATATGGAAGATGCAGACAAGATAATGGAAATGCCCAAATAATGTAAAGAGGTTCACCATTGGTGGGAGAAGGGACCAAAAGGACAAGACTATGAATGCTATGGAGTCAATGACATAGAAGAGATGATGAACCTGCTATAACAACAAGATTGCCTCTACAACAATGTCAAAACAGTAGGATTTGACTTAGAAGCTGAACCAGCATATGGACTGAGGAAGATTAATTCCATGCAATTGGCATTTGACAACAAGGCCATCATTTATAATGGATCATAGCTGAATGTTGCACAATACATAATCTATTCATGGTTTGGATTATGGAATATTAAAACCATAGTGTGGGACAACCAACTAGATGGCATCTATGCAAATAATTTAGACTTGCAGTAGCATCCTTACATAGTGTAATCTAAATCAGCAAAGATGGGATTGGCTGATGCACTATCCATGGTTTACAATACTGAATACAAATTAGCTGTGAGTAGAGAGAGAAAGCTAAGATTCTATACAGAATACACTGATTATAAAATCACTGATGAACATAGATCTTATGGAGTAAGAGATGCTATATCATGCTTGGAGCTATACAAAGATATTATGATAAGGAACATTGCATCTGCTCAATTTTATCAAACAAGGATTGGTAGGGTTGATTGTACCACAAAGATCAAAGAACATAATCAGTCAGCTTACAAGTGGTGCCCATATGGTAATGAGTAAGCCACACCATTAGCAGCAGTGATAGCCAAAGCAAGAAAAGATCAGCATGATGACAATTTGATATTTATAGATGTTGGGGCTGGAGATAATGGAACATCATGCGTGAGAGCATGTGTAACATCTTGGATGGCATCATGGGAGGGAATAGGTATTATGCAAAACCACTCCAATGAGATAATGAGAGAATGGCTGAAAGACAGTGTGCAACCTGAATTAATTGCTGAGACAGGATCATCTGCATCATAACTAGCATTATTTGCAAAATTAAATAAAATCAACCTGCACCTTTACACAACAGACACCCCTTCAGGCACTTATGACCTCAAGATGATGAAAAATGTTGGCAGACCGCTGATCATGTTAGCACACCATGGACATGCTTATCTGGGTGTAGTGTTCAACTAACCAGGGAGAGAGAATTGCATGCAAGGAAATAGACAATTACCATGGGATTGCCATTGTGGCCGATGTGTATAATTACCAGTACAACACATCAAGAATGAAAAGAGACTAGGAGTCAAATGTGAAGTATGCACTTACAGTTAGACAGAAAGACAATTTCATGACTTTGAAGAAATTAATAGGGAGAGAATCAAAAGATTTAGGGAGCCATAACTTGTATCATGGAGGCAATAATCAACCACATATGAAGAAGATGCTATAAGGATAAGGGGAATGACATTAAATAATGAAATTGATGATATAGATAACTGGTTAGTATACTTAGACTAGAAGAAACCAGAGAGACAGTCAATGATATTATATGATAGCAAGCTTGACACAAATGTGCTCACCTCAAAATGTCATGGCACCGTAGATAACATAGTAGCTGATGAAGGATAAGTACTTATGAAATACAAACCCTAAACATGTGATGCAATGACCTCCAAGTACACACAGATAGGCCCAATCATTGAAGGCAAACACATGGAGACAATGTGTAACTGTGTGGATAACATGACATTTGCAGCAACCTAAAGGACAATCAAAACGAAGGCAGTGGTCACTAGAGAAGTCAAGAGATTTGTCAAATTTGCCATTAAAAGGATTAAGAAGGAATTTAAACCTAAAGGATTTGATGGATTGAGCAGAATTGATTTATGTGACAGAGCAATAGAGTAAGTGAGATAATCAAACAAGACAAAAAGTGTGAAGGACAGGATCATAGAGGGATTAGAATATGTCAAAGAAAATGGATTAGACACGATTACCAACACTGAGTCTTTCATTAAGAAAGAGATCACAATGTCAGATGGATGGGCAAGGATGATCTCTGCTAGATAAGAGATAGTCAGATCTTTGTCAGCAGTAATATATTAAGAGGTTGAAGATCAGGTTTACCAAAACCCACACTTTATAAAGAAAATGAATGATGACAAAATCACTACAGCACTCAGAGACAAAGCAAAGCAATTTAACTATGCTGTCTGCCTAGATGTGTCATGTTATGATTCAGCATAGAAGGATGAGATCTGGTAAATTGAAAGAGAATTGTTTAGACACATAGTTGGTGAAAAGGCATGTTAATTATGGGAAGCAATTGCACTTAACAACAACTATATCAAAACAAGGATGATGATATTGTTGACTAAGACAACTAGGAATAGTGGAGAGCAGACTACATCATTGACTAACACATATCTGTAATACCTGCTTTAGAAATATGTGGCTAAGAAACTAGGTATGAAGAAATCTTAATGGTGGTGCTTTGTTGAAGGAGATGATGTCATCACATTTTTAATGTAATTGAATGATTATGTGGAGAAAGCAACTGAGATTTATAAGAGTTTGGGATTCATGGCAACTGTAGAACATGAAGGGACTCCAGATGGAGCAACATTTGTCAAGATAGTATTAAGGAGTACCGAAGGTGACTACTCAGTATTTAGAAGAATTGATCATGCCTTATTGAAAATGGGATGGACTAAGCATGCTGTCAAGAACAAGTATACCAAGACAGCTGTAGGATTGATGAGAAGTAAGATATTGTCACTCAGAGCCATGTACTTATATAGTGAATCAGTATAAGGCCTAGTTTAAGTGATGCTTAGCCAATTACCATAAAAATATAGAAATGTTAAAGAAGATGCTAACTGGGGCCGAGATGTCGTAATGACTAATGACCACTATTTCGATTAGTAATATGGACATGACATCAATAGGATAACATAACTTATAACTGAGAAAGGATTATATACTGTAATTTAAGCTCAGGATTACCCATCAATATTCAATATGGAAGAACCTGTGGCGAGAAAGAACCCAAGATTTTAATTTAAATTGCCTTAACGAATAACGCCAATGGATGTGGCATTGTAGGGAATCAGAGTATTGGGTAAATAAAAATACCTTATGGAATAAATCACCACTGATGCTGCAAATGCAGTGTCAACAGCAAAGAAC
>Ga0179953_1184335_pt1 | contig 8234 bp, 2 predicted proteins | sample AD_JPNMR2_sludge_FD_136014 | JGI IMG/M metagenome (GOLD analysis project Ga0179953, IMG submission 136014) | Metatranscriptome of active sludge microbial communities of municipal wastewater-treating anaerobic digesters from Japan -... | ecosystem: Engineered > Bioreactor > Anaerobic > Digestate...
AAAATGTTTTGAGATAATTACTCTTCTTCATCAAATGCCATTGCTTCCTTGGCGGTCAAAAGCAATTCGTATTCTTCTTTGCTCCCTACGATCATGTTTTCAAAATCACGAAGACCTGTACCTGCCGGTATCGGATGTCCGGTGATTACATTTTCTTTCAGCCCAAGCATAGCATCCGTTTTACCCTGGATGGCAGCAGAAGACAATACCTTGGTTGTTTCCTGGAACGAAGCAGCCGATATCCAGCTTTGCGTACCAAGAGATGCCTTGGTAATACCCAGCAACAATGGAGAAGAAGTAGCAGGTTGTGCATCACGATACTCTACCAGTTTCTTATCTGCACGGCGTAATAAACTGTTTTCTTCCCTGATATCCCGAAGGGTAACAATTTTGCCCGGACGCATTTTGGTGCTGTCCCCACCATTGGTTACAACCTTTTTATCAAAGATATAATCGTTCTCTTTGTAAAAATCATACCGGTCTTCAGTATCCCCTTCAAGGAACTTGGTGTCTCCGGCATCTTCAATTGTAACCTTTCTCATCATCTGCCTTACGATTACTTCAATGTGCTTATCATTGATCTTCACACCCTGTAATCTATACACTTCCTGAATTTCATTAACCACATATTCCTGAACGGCATGAGGTCCTTTAATTTCCAATATATCAGCAGGAGAAATCTGACCATCACTTAAAGCAGCACCAGCCTTAATAAAGTCGCCTTCCTGAGCCAGGATTTGACGTGTAAGTGGAACGAGATATTTCTTAACCACGCCATCTTTTGCTTCTACTATTATCTCACGGTTACCTCTTTTGATGCTACCGAAACTTACTACACCATCAATTGCAGAAACCACAGCCGGGTTAGCAGGATTTCTTGCCTCAAACAATTCTGTTACCCTTGGAAGACCACCCGTAATATCGCGGAGTTTACCCAACACACGAGGAATCTTCACCAATACCTGTCCCTGTGAAATCTCATCACCCTCATGGATTGTTACGTGTGAACCTGCCGGTAAGTTATAACTCTTGGTATCCTTCTTTCCTTTTATCAGCAGAGAAGGGATACGGGTCTTGTCTTTGGTCTCAATAATAACCTTCTCACTGTGCCCGGTTTGTTCGTCTGCCTCTTCGCGGTAAGTAATTCCTTCTAAAAGATTTTCAAATTCAACAGTACCGTCTATTTCTGAAATAATAACGTTATTAAATGGATCCCATGTACAGATAACATCTCCTTTGGATATGGTTTGTCCATCCTTTACAAGAAGGGTTGAACCATAAGGGATATTATTAGTGATCAATAACCGGTCATTTTTCTCATCCACAATTCTCACCTCACCTGTACGACCAATAACCACCCTGATTTTTTCGCCCTCATTATTTACAGATTCCACAGAACGTAACCCATCAAAGTGGATCGTACCATCGAATCTTGCATTCAGGTTAGATTCAACAGATGCAGATCCGGCAACACCACCCACGTGGAAGGTACGCAATGTCAACTGAGTACCGGGTTCACCAATAGATTGAGCAGCTATAATACCTACTGCATCACCTTTCTGCGCTAAATAGCCTGAAGCAAGGTTTTTACCATAGCACTTCACACATACCCCACGATGGCTCTCGCAGGTAAGCACCGAACGAATTTCAACTGTTTCAATTCCTGCATCAGAAATGGCATGTGCAATATCTTCGGTTATCAGTTCACCTGCAGGTACCAGTAATTCATCAGTTACCGGGTTATACACATCATGTAATGAGGTACGACCCAGGATTCTGTCATAAAGAGGTTCAATGATATCTTCATTGTCTTTAAGTGCTGAGGTGGCAATACCCCTCAGTGTACCACAATCTTCTTCATTAATTACCACATCCTGTGCCACATCAACCAATCTTCTGGTAAGATAACCAGCATCGGCTGTCTTAAGGGCAGTATCAGCAAGACCTTTACGGGCACCGTGTGTGGAGATAAAATATTCCAACACATTCAAACCATCTTTAAAGTTAGACAGGATAGGGTTTTCGATAATTTCACTTCCTGTACTTCCTGATTTACGTGGTTTGGCCATCAAACCTCTGATTCCGGCAAGCTGCTTAATCTGCTGCTTTGAACCTCTCGCACCTGAATCGAGCATCATATACACCGAATTGAATCCCTGGTTGTCTGATGCCAGTTCCCTGATTAAAGTTTCTGTCAGGCGTGTATCCACACGGCTCCAGATGTCAATGATTCCATTATATCTTTCATTATTGGTAATCAATCCCGCATCATAGTTTTCCCATACTTCATCTACTTCTGATGAAGCATTTTCGAGTAACTCAACTTTTTCTTCAGGAATGATCAGGTCGTTAATACTAAACGATAACCCTCCCTTGTATGCCATCCTGAACCCAAGTTGCTTAATATCATCAAGGAATTTTGCAGTAGTCGGGATGTTAGTCCACTTAATAATATCGCCGATAATTTCGCGCAGCGATTTTTTAGTTAGCAGTGCATTAATATATCCTGCTTCCTTAGGAACAAATTGGTTAAATATCACACGTCCTACTGTGGTATCCACCAATTTCTTCACCAATTCCCCATTATCTTTTCTAACCTGAGTTCTAACCTTAATGGTTGCATGAAGATCAACTCTCTTTTCATTATGAGCGATGATAACTTCTTCTGAGGAATAAAACACTTTTCCTTCTCCCTTAACAGGATGGTCAGGGGTTGATTTCCGCGGTTTGGTGATGTAATATAATCCAAGAACCATGTCTTGTGAAGGAAGAGTGATGGGAGTACCATTCTGAGGATTCAAAATATTATGCGATGACAACATCAGCATCTGTGCCTCTAATATTGCGGCATTACCCAAGGGTACATGCACCGCCATCTGGTCACCATCAAAGTCTGCGTTAAATGCAGTAGTTACCAATGGATGAAGCTGAATAGCCTTTCCTTCTATCAATTTGGGCTGGAATGCCTGTATTGAAAGTCTGTGAAGAGTAGGAGCCCGGTTTAGCAATACCGGATGCCCTTTCAGGATATTTTCAAGGATATCCCAGATAACAGCTTCTTTTTTATCAACAAGCTTCCTGGCACTCTTAACGGTTTTTACAATACCCCTCTCAATAAGTTTTCTGATAATAAACGGCTTAAATAATTCGGCTGCCATATCCTTTGGAAGACCACATTCATGCATCTTTAACTCAGGGCCTACCACAATTACCGAACGACCAGAATAGTCCACACGTTTACCAAGAAGATTCTGACGGAAACGTCCCTGCTTCCCTTTCAATACATCGCTCAATGATTTCAGCGCACGTCCACCTTCAGCTTTAACCGCATTGGATTTACGGGAGTTATCAAACAATGAATCTATGGCTTCCTGAAGCATTCTTTTTTCATTTCTGAGAATTACTTCCGGAGCTTTAATTTCGAGTAAGCGCTTCAAACGATTATTACGAATAATCACACGGCGATACAGATCATTAAGATCAGACGAGGCAAACCTGCCACCATCAAGCGGAACCAATGGACGCAATTCCGGAGGAATAACCGGAATATATTGCATCACCATCCATTCCGGACGGTTGGCAATACGGCTGTTGGCATCTTTGAAGCCTTCTACCACACTCAGTCTTTTCAATGCATCGGCCTTACGTTGCTGCGATGTTTCATTAGCTGCAGCATGGCGCAATTCATCAGACAATGAATCCAAATCTAACCGGCTTAATAAATCCTGAACAGCTTCGGCACCCATCTTCGCAATAAACTTATTGGGATCCTCATCGGGCAGATACTGATTATCTTTAGGAAGTGCATCAAGTATATCAAGATACTCCTCTTCAGTCAACAAATCACCATAATTCTGTCCTTTATCTGCACGAATACCTGATTGTATTACTACATATCTTTCGTAATAAATAATGGTCTCAAGCTTTTTAGAACTCATTCCCAAAAGGTAACCAATCTTATTAGGAAGAGATTTGAAATACCAAATATGTACTACCGGTACCACCAGTTTGATGTGTCCCATTCTTTCACGGCGAACTTTCTTTTCCGTTACTTCCACACCACATCTGTCACAAACGATTCCTTTATAACGAATTCGTTTATACTTTCCACAGGCACATTCATAGTCTTTTACAGGACCAAAAATTCTTTCGCAGAATAAACCATCACGTTCGGGTTTATAGGTACGGTAGTTGATAGTCTCGGGTTTGAGAACCTCACCATGACTTTTTTCGAGTATGGAATCAGGAGAAGCTAACCCGATGGTTATTTGAGAAAATGTTGCTTTTGGGCGATTTTCTTTTCTATTCATAGTTTTTTTGATTCAATTGTCTTTGTGGGATTTATTTTTTTGGATTCGAATAAATATTATTCAAACTGTAGGTCTAATCCAAGACCTCTTAATTCGTGTACCAATACATTAAAGGATTCCGGAACTCCTGGTTTAGGAACGTTGTCACCTTTGACAATGGCTTCATAGGTTTTAGCCCGGCCTATTATATCATCTGATTTAAGGGTCAGCAATTCCTGAAGGATGTTGGATGCCCCATAGGCTTCCAATGCCCATACTTCCATTTCACCGAATCTCTGTCCACCAAATTGAGCTTTACCACCAAGAGGTTGCTGGGTGATAAGACTGTACGGTCCGATAGAACGAGCGTGCATCTTATCATCAACCATATGGTGCAGTTTAATCATATAAATTACACCAACTGTGGCCTTCTGGTCAAATCGCTCGCCAGTTTCCCCGTCATAAAGATAGGTGTGACCAAATTTCGGCAATCCTGCTTCTTCAATTTGTTGTGCGATTTCTTCAGGAGATGCACCATCAAATATTGGTGTAGCATATTTCTTTCCTAATTTTTCGCCAGCCCAACCCAAAACGGTTTCGTAAATCTGTCCCAGGTTCATACGACTTGGTACACCAAGTGGGTTTAGAACAATATCAACAGGTGTTCCGTCTTCAAGGAATGGCATATCCTCCTGCCGTACAATTTTAGCCACGATACCTTTATTACCATGGCGTCCTGCCATCTTATCTCCTACTTTCAATTTCCTTCTTACAGCGAGATAAACTTTTGCAAGTTTAAGCACACCTGCCGGCAACTCATCACCAATTGAGATATTGAATTTCTCACGTTTGTATCGGCCTAATTCTTCGTTGTACTTTATGTTGAAATTGTGAAGAAGAATGTTGATTTGACTGTTGGTTTTTTCATCACTCGTCCATCCAAGCGGATTGACGTTTTGAAAATCAATTCCTGACAGGTTTTTATGGGTGAATTTAGCCTGCTTTCCAATCAGCACCTCACCAAAATTGTTGGTAACACCTGATGAAGTCTTATCCTTCAGCAGAGTCATCAGCTTATCCAGGAACAAATTCTTCAGTTCTTCTTCCTGTTTTTCGTGAAGTTTATCAATCTTCTCAAGGGCTGCCTTTTCTTTTACCTTACCGCTTTTATCCTTTTTAGCACGTTGGAAAAGTTTCTTATTGATAACCACTCCTTCCGTTCCACTTGGTGCTTTCAGTGAAGCATCTTTTGCATCGCCTGCTTTGTCACCAAAGATGGCACGAAGTAATTTTTCTTCCGGAGTAGGATCACTTTCACCTTTAGGAGTTATTTTACCTATCAGGATATCACCTTCTTTAACATGGGCACCAATCCGTATAACACCATTCTGATCTAAATCCTTGGTAGCTTCTTCACTAACATTAGGAATATCAGGAGTGAGTTCTTCTTCACCAAGTTTGGTATCCCTTACTTCCAGTTCAAACTCTTCAATATGGATAGATGTAAACAAATCTTCTTTTACAACCTTTTCACTGATAACAATAGCATCTTCAAAGTTGTAACCCTTCCATGGCATAAATGCCACTTTCATGTTTCGTCCAAGAGCAAGTTCACCATCTTTGGTAGCATACCCTTCTGTAAGGAAATCTCCTTCCTTAACTACCTGTCCTTTCTTTACAGCAGGACGAAGGTTGATACAGGTACTTTGGTTTGTCTTGATAAACTTTGTCAGTTTATAAACCACCAGGTCTGATTCAAAACTTACCAATTGCTGATCCTGACTACGGTTGTATCGTACATGAATTTCATTGGCATCTACATATTCTACCACACCATCACCATCTGCATGAATCTGGATTCTTGCATCACGCGCTGCTTTTCCTTCAAGACCCGTACCAACAATAGGCGCCTGGGGCAAGATTAATGGAACAGCCTGGCGCTGCATGTTAGAACCCATCAGGGCACGGTTAGCATCATCATGTTCAAGGAATGGAATAATGGAAGCGCTCAGACCCACAATCTGGTTAGGAGCTACATCCATATATTCTACTTCGTCCTTATCAAGAATTGGGAAATCACCATTCTCTCTGGATTTCACCTTATCATATACGAAATTATTCTTCTCATCGAGAGGGGCATTCGCCTGTGCAATTTTTGCATCATCCTCTTCTTCAGCACTCAGGAAATAAACATCTTTCATGTCCACATGGCCATGTTCTACCTTGCGATAAGGGGTTTCAATGAAGCCCATTTCGTTTATTTTGGCATGGACACATAAAGTTGAAATCAAACCAATGTTAGGACCTTCGGGCGTTTCGATAGTGCACAAACGGCCATAGTGAGAATAGTGAACGTCTCTAACTTCAAAGCCTGCACGCTCACGACTCAAACCTCCGGGTCCCAAAGCCGAAATACGACGTTTATGTGTTATCTCACTCAATGGATTTGTCTGATCCAGGAATTGGGATAATTGAGATGTACCAAAGAAGCTATTGATAACTGAAGATAAGGTACGCGCATTGATCAAATCTACTGGGGTAAACACTTCATTATCCCTAACATTCATTCTTTCGCGGATGGTACGAGCCATACGGGCGAGACCTACGCCAAACTGCGCATATAATTGCTCCCCAACAGTACGAACCCTTCTGTTGCTCAGGTGATCTATATCATCAATTTCACTTTTTTGGTTGGTAAGAAGCACCAGGTATCTGATAATAGAAATGATATCCTCTTTGGTAAGAACCTTTTTGGTAAGTGGATAATCAAGTCCCAGTTTCCGATTGATTTTATACCGGCCAACTTCTCCAAGATCATAGCGCTTGTCGCTGAAGAATAACTTATCAATAATACCGCGTGCTGTTTCATCATCTGGAGCATCTGCACCACGAAGCTGGCGGTAAATATGCTGAACTGCTTCAATTTCGCTGTTGGAAGTATCCTTGTTAAGGGTATTGTAGATAATAGCAAAATCACCACTCACTTCTTCCTTCTGGATGAAGATGCTCTTCACATCCAGTTCCAGTATCATGGCAATATTATCCTCATCAAGGATGGTATCTCTTTCGAGCATTATTTCATTCCTTTCAAGGCTTATCACCTCACCGGTGTCATCATCAACAAAATCTTCAACCCATGTACGCAATACACGCGCAGCAAGACGTTTACCTAAATGGTCATGAAGAGACTTTTTATCAACCTTAATCTCCTCTGCCATGCCAAACAATTCCAATATATCCTTATCGGTTTCATACCCGATTGAGCGCAAAAGAGTAGTTACCGGGAATTTTTTCTTACGATCAATGTAAGCATACATGACATTATTAATGTCGGTTGCAAATTCCATCCAGGCACCTTTAAAAGGAATAACCCTTGCAGAATAGATTTTTGTTCCGTTAGGGTGGGTGCTCTGGCCAAAAAATACACCCGGTGAACGATGAAGCTGACTAACCACCACTCTTTCGGCACCATTGATTACGAAAGTTCCACGGGGAGTCATGTAAGGAATATTTCCAAGGAACACATCCTGCACGATGGTCTGGAAATCTACGTGTTCCTCATCATTACAGCTCAACCGCAATTTTGCTTTTAAAGGAACCGCATAGGTAAGCCCTCTTTCAATACACTCCTCAATAGTATAACGCGGAGGATCCACGAAATAATCGAGAAACTCCAGCATAAAAATATTGCGGGTATCGGTTATCGGGAAATTTTCTTTAAAAACTCTGAAAAGTCCTTCGACATTACGCTTATCAGGTGTTGTTTCTAATTGAAAAAAATCTTTGAATGATTGGATTTGGATCCCGAGAAGATCCGGTGTTTCTGCCAAATGTTCAATTTTTCCGAAACTGAATCTTTGGGCAGGAGCTACGTTGTTTGAAGGCATATTTTAATTAAAATATTTTAAAATGAGGCATCTTTAAAAGGGTACTATACCATTGACC
>Ga0179953_1224141_pt1 | contig 8064 bp, 3 predicted proteins | sample AD_JPNMR2_sludge_FD_136014 | JGI IMG/M metagenome (GOLD analysis project Ga0179953, IMG submission 136014) | Metatranscriptome of active sludge microbial communities of municipal wastewater-treating anaerobic digesters from Japan -... | ecosystem: Engineered > Bioreactor > Anaerobic > Digestate...
CTCCCATCTCTCCTTCTCCTCGTCTCCCACTCTCCCAATTTCACACACCTTCTCCTGTCCTTTTGCAAATCAATTGATAATCACAATATTTGCAATTTTTTTGATCCGTTGTCAAGTCGAAAGTATTATCATTTTTTAGTTCAATGATTTTCTCTTTTATTTTATCGTTAAATACTTCCATTTCTTGTCTAAAGTCAATTGATTCTTTACTTTTCTTTAATTCATATTGATATGCTTGATTATAAATTTTTAAATAAACATTTTCACCATAAACACCCATATTATTGTCAAAGTTATTACAATATAAATTGCAGTAAAAAGCTAGCTGAAAAGCATATTCCATTTTAGAATTTTGTACAAAAAGATCATCAATTGCATTATATGTTGTATTTTTTTTATCACCAGTTTTGAAATCTATTATGTATATTCCTTTTTCATTTTTTATAATTAAGTCTATTGTCCCATCAATTGTAATATCATCTATAGTATAATCCAAATATTGCTCTGTACCTTTAATAGTAGCAGGGAAATGAGAAAGTTTGTTATTTATTTCCACATTAAAAAATTTCTTTAGCATATTTTTTAGTTGTTCTTTGAGTAAAAGCTCCTTTATGCTATAGTTATCTGGTAGCAGCTCATCACATTTTTGGTCTATTTTACTTTTTATATTTTTCAATGTATCTTTAGATATTTCTGCATTTATGAATTCACGAAACAATTCTTTCATAGCTTGATGTAGTAGATTGCCTAATTGCGTTTGTAGTGCTTCATCAGGAAATAGTTTGGTGTCTGTTAAATTTTCAAGGTATCGAAAATAAAATTTTCGTGGACATTGTATGTAAGTGCTAATAGCATTGCGTGATAATTTATTTTTATCCAAATACTCTTTTACTTTATTTGATGCATTTTCTTTATTGATTTCATGTTTGTGGATTTCTGATGTTTTACCGATATTTTCTAGTACATTTGTGATTTCTATATCTCTATATTTCAATTGTAATAAATATGGACTATAGTCAGACTCTTCTCCACCTACAAACTTAGACGATAGTAAGTAAATTTCTTTACTACGTTGTAATAATCTATAAATGTGAAAAGCATCTAATCCCTCTCGCCAGTCTGGAGTAGGCAATCTAAAATATTTTCGGAAAATATAAGGAATAAAGGTAGGTACATATTTATCTCCAGGAACAATTTTATTATTTAATGAGAGAATTAATACTTTGTCAAAATCTAATAATCTGCTCTCCATTAATCCCATGATCTGAATATTTTCTAATGGCTCCCCTTCTAATTCTATTTTTACCTCTCTAAGTATCTGAGTAATCAAGGATATTAGGAATTTTATGTTTTTGATTTCGATTTTATGATAATCAAAGAGTGCATTGATATCATATAATTTAGTATAAATATTGCGTACAGCTTCTAATTCTAGTAAAAGCATAGAATTGTTGTTGCTAATATTTTTTAGATCTTCCTCTATATCAGTGAGCAACTGCATTAGTGAGTTTAAAAATTGATATCGATTTTGTGCAGTGATTATCATTTGCAATTTACTTAATAATTCATTGGAATAATGTGCATTTTGATTTATTTCTATAAAATCGTCTAGCTCATTGGTATTAACAGTCTTATCAGTTTTATTAGTATTTAGATAATCATTTATTTGCTGAGCACCTAATTTTTTATAAATAAAAGGATGATAGAGTAGCTCTATCCAAGTTTGTTTTGTTATGAAAAATTTGTCCTTTTCTTTTCTAATATTATTATATACTTCGAAAATTTGCATGAGTAGAGTGTATGAATGAGTATTTTTCACAGAATAATTCATTGTTATATTTACAGATTTAATGTCGTCTGGCAGAGATGAAATTACTATAGGTAGCAAACTAGCATCGGGCAAAATTATAGCTTGATATTGCTCGGTAGAATGTGTTAATTGCGAAGCTGCAAATTTAGCCTCTTCCACTTCATTAGTAAAAGAATAAATTTTTATTTTGTCTTTTAATTTTTTAAAATTCTCACCTAGATTATCAGTCTCTACTACAAAATCCTCTGGCATAGGAAATTTATCTATCAGTATGCTCAATTGTCTACCAGCACTATAACGATTATCTTTCAAATATTCATCATCATATTCCCAGATGAAATGTATATCTTTTTCATGTTTTATGTCTTTTTTTAATTTTTCAAACAATTTATATTCAGCTTTAGTTACAAAATTAAAGCCTACAATATAAAAAATCCTATTATTTATTTTTGTCATTTTATCCAAATCATTTTCTACAAAATGTCTAATTTGTAATCCTTCATAAGCCAATTTTTCATTTAAAAGATTTTTTCTATAGTGATTATATAAATCGTAGAGCTTTTCCCAAATATTTAGATATGAGTTGGCAAGTTTAGGATTATTGATGTGTTTGATAAGTTTGTCAAGGTTGTTTTTTAAGTGATAATCTATATCTAGCTCAAATATGCTTTCTAACTCTTTTTCGTTTGTTATATTTATAAAAAGTTCTTTAGCTTCTGCACATTCATTATCTATATCGTTGAAATCTTTTAGCAATATATCTCCTAAAAAATAAAATTCATCAAAAGATAATTTAATATTTTGATAAATTTCATTAAAAGAATTATACAACTTAAATATAGAAACTACATCTTCGACCTTAGTGAGTGGAGAGTTATCATCTATCCAATCGCGTATAGATATGATCTCAGGCAAATAAGTTGCTTTTTTAGAAACATTTACAAACTCTTTTGTAAGGAAAATACTAGAACGTCTATTAGGCATCAAAATAGTTATATCTTTCAGATCATCATTATGTTTTTGATAAATGTAATTTGCTACTAAGTGTAAAAATGATTCCATAATTTTTGTAATTTAAAATGTGTTATTTCGCTACGTTAATTAATTCATTTCTATCAATATTAAGTAAATATCCTTCAATTTTTTTGTTACTAGTTTTTTGTAATATTTCAATGTATTTCTTAATTTGATTTTTATAATCTATTAAATCTTTATCACCAGTTTTGAAATCTACTAAGACAATTTTATTTTGATGGATAAAGACCTTGTCTGGTCTGAGCATTTTACCGTCATGTGCTAAATCTCGCTCACTAACAATCTCTTCTGCTTTAGCAAACCAATCAACAACGGATGGATTTTCATTAAAAATATATCTAATTTTTGTTTTTATTTTTTCACTGTCATCTATAGTTTTATGATGTTTTTTTAAAATTTTATCAGTTTTTTCTTCCCATTTATTAATGTCGTCTATTGCTTTAAAAATATCATGTATCAAGACACCATAGGCTATATGTTCTCGTGTAGATAACCCATAATTTTGTTTAATTTTTATTTCAATTTTTACATTTTCTTTTGCTTTCCAGTCGAATTGTGAAATATTATTACTATCATTATTAACGTCATTGTCTGCTAATTCTCCTATTTCGTAAACATCATAATTTTTTATAGAAGTAATTGATTTATAGTTACTTAAAAGGCCTAATGTTTCGATATCAAAATCATTATTTATACATTTCAAAACTTCTTTGCCAATACATTTGTTTTCGATATTAGCTATTAGCACTTTTTTAGCACGTGTGAAAGCCACATAGAGAAGGTTGAGATCATCCACATTTTTTTTGGTTTTTTCTAAAAGATATTCATCTGCGAAATATGAATTAGCAAGCTCATTATTAGCTTTTAAAAGGAAGGCTGGCACCTTAGAATTGTTTAATAAATTTGGCTTTTGAAACCACATGTAGTCGGATAAATCTTTTGTCCAATTTACATAGGGCACTATTACAGCGTCGTATTCTAATCCTTTAGATCTGTGAATAGAAATTATGTGCACACCATTTTCGTTTTCACTTATCTTTACTGATTCTTTAATTCCTTTATTTAGAAACCAATGAATAAACATTACTTCATTATTAGACTTCTCTTGTTGGTAGTTTTTTATTAATTGTAAAAAATGAATACAAAAAGTTTGTTCTCTCTCGTTCAGCTGTGAATAAATGATATTTACTAGATACTCAGCTTTGAAATATAAATTTTGGGCTAAAAAATTCATATCTTTACATAAATTGTTTATAATATCATCGTAGGAGCTTAGATTTTCATTTTTAATATTTTCATAGAAAGCTTTTGACATGTAACGAGCATAGTTAGAGTCATTATGTAGCCAATAGATAGTGAAAACTATCCATAGAACAGCATCAGAATTAGCATAAGTGATACTTTCCTGAGAGATTATTTTGAAGTCATTGCTATTAGTAGGAGGATTTTCGAGCAAATATTTAAAAATCATAGCAGCTTCTTTATTACTTCTCACTAGAATGCCAATGTTTTTATAGTTTTTCTCCCATAGTTGCTCTATATCTTTTCTCACCAAATCCAAAATATTTGTATCTTCCTCATCATCTGAATCATTATCATTATCTTTATCATTTTTCACATAAAGTTTCACATTGCCTTTGAAGTTCCCAAATTTGTCTTTTTTATCAATAGGGATCTCTTGTTTCACGTTTCTATCTTTTTGTGGATCTATATAAATCTCCTTTATATAACCCAATTTAACATTATCTTCATCATTAAAAAGATTGTTCAGATGCAAGAGCTCATAAAAAAGAGAATTATTAAATGCAACAATATTAGGATATGATCTCCAATTGTCCTTGAGAGTTTTTCGAGAAATATGATTAAAAAAATCTAAATCTACAGTATCTTTCATTATTCCCCAATCGCCATTGCGCCAGCGATATATAGCCTGCTTAATATCACCTACTAAAAGGACATTTTCCTCATCTATAGCACTGATGCTTTCCTCTATCAAAGGTTTAATAATTTCATATTGTACACGAGATGTATCTTGGAATTCATCAATTAAAAAATATTCATAATATACACCAATTTTCTCATAGATAAACATATAATTTTCTTGGATAAATGACTTTAGCATTTTACCAATATCTGACAAAAGTAGAATATTGTTTGTTTTCTTGTAAATATTCAATTTTTGCAAAATATGACTTAGAAGTGCTACATTGTGTATTTGTTTAGAAATTATGCGTGCAGTTGTATAATTTCTATATTCATCACTATTCATTAAATCATTAAACTCTATCATTAATTCTTTAATTTTATCTTGAGTCATTTGATCAATATTAAACTTGTTACTATCTAATTTTTGCTTACCTTCTATTATATTTAAAAATCTACTACCTGGCAATATATCTTTAAAAGAATCTTTAATTTTTATCGCATTTTCTAATTTTGAGCCAATATAATTTACACTTCCTGCGCCGTTATATGCAAAATTTGATTCTTTATAGCCTGTTTCATTTAGAATCTGATTAAATTCATCATTTATTTTTTTAGCTTTACTCAAAAAATCATCCATTTGCCTATCTAGATCAGAATTTAATTTAATAAAATCTTCATCAGAGATTTTATTAAAATTTTCTTCATAATCATTAAAAAATTCTTTATTTATCTCTCTTGTCAGCTCTTTGAGTAGTTTATTATAATTAAAAGATTTATTATCACGTAGTTTGTCTTCTATGAATTTCACTAGCCAGCCAAAAGCTGGATCTTCTTTTTGTAAGCTCATAGTGAAATCGTCCACGGCATCTTCATAAATCTCATCATTTTTCACTATCAATTCATAATTATATCTAATACCAATCTCGTAGAGAGCACCTCTAAAAAGTTTTTGCAAAAAACTATCAATCGTAGATACATTAAAGTCTTGATAATTGTGCAGTATATTTAAAAGAACATTTTTAGCCGCAGTAGAAATTTCATCATCATTTAATTGACTTATAGGTTTTCCATTAATTTTACTATTATTAGCGAAGGCAATAAATTCTTCCAATGATCCAGGTTTTTTAATAGATAAATTATATAATCTATCTAGAATTCTTGTTTTCATCTCATTCACAGCTGCATTAGTAAAAGTAATAGCAACTATTCTTTTAAATTTTTCAGGACTTTGTAATGCTAATTTAACATAAAACATAGACAATTGATATGTTTTACCACTACCAGCAGAAGCTTCTAATATTTTAATAGACATTAATGAAATATTTTTGAGGTTTTAGCAAAGATAAGAAAAAATGTTTTTTTATTGATAGAAATCTATTAAGATTCACAGGCACATAATACTTGGATTATATCTGCAAGGTATTCTTCTTTTTCTTTTCCAAATGGTAATAAACTATTATGAAAATGATCTTTATAATTACTCAATAGATATTTAATAATATCTTGAAGTTTTATATAACTACATTCAGATTTGATAAGATCATCATATAATTTTCTTAGGATTGCATCTTGTTTTAATAAATCTAAAAAAAATGTAGTATAGTTCTTTTTTTCTTTAAGCAATATAGCTCTTTCTTCTATAGTTATTAACTGTGATAACCAGATATCATCATATTTAAGTAATAATAATTTAGAAATAGGTAATTTTTTTCTAAAAAGTTTTTCGGTTATTTCATCACCGTATAATGCTCCTATCAACACTTTTAATTTAGAATAATTTAATTGAAATTCTATTAATAGATTATAGGGATCATTCTTGATAATGTTAATATCTTTATTTTTAGTGATAATATTTTTTAGATATTCATAACCTTGTTTACTGGATGAATAAAAGCCATGAGTTTTATCTGTATCAATAGTAGCTGGTTTGTCACTTTTATCAAACAAAACACCAATATATAATTCAAATATATTAATTTTAAAATTTTCCAATAGTTCTACAAAAGAAAAATTATTATTATTTTTTCTATAAAGTTTCTTTTTGGGATTTATTAAATAATCAACAAAAATACCAAATTTTTCGGAAGTCCATATTTCTCTTCTACCTGCTGTACCGCCAGAGTCTACTCTATTTTTAATTTCAATTAAAACAATAGCATTCTCATTTTTTATAATGCTACCGACATCTATACTAAGATCCCTTTCACCTATCCAATCCCAATCACTAGTTCTCAAGATACTTTTTTCTTCTTTTGTCAACCCATTTTGTGTATAAATACCTTTTTTTCGATAGATACTGGGATATTCAAACCATATAGGCAATTCACTAAGCTTTATATTAAGAGAACATGTTTCAAAAGAAGATGCAAGTTTTTTTTCAATATATTTTCCTTTACCGCCTTGGCTATGTTGATAATAAGATGTAACTCCAAGTAAAGATTCATAATATTCTTTAATATCCTCTGGCACACTTAATAGACCATCATAAACTTTTGATATTGGATCAAATTCTTTTGCATTAATATTTATACATAAATCTTTGAAATTTATCAATATATTTTTGTAAGGTTCATATAATAATAATTCACCTAGTTCAAGTTGTTCTTTATCTTTGACACAAATAAGATTTCTTTTATTTATCACTGCCTTTTATTTTCTACAAATAATTATACTTTCACCTCTTATAGCTCTATTTCTAGCACCTAAAAGTGGATTGAAAATTAATTTTTCGAATTTAAAACCAATATCATCACAAAATTTTTTAGTCATCATTGTGGTAGGTATTTTTTTCCCATTTACTGTGCTATCTCCAATTATAATTGCCAAATTACCACCTGGCTTTAAAGCCCAATATATATTTTCTATTGATTTTTTTAAATCATCATAATACATACAAACTTTATTTGGTAAACCATTGTAATTATTATAATTAGCCTTACCAACTTTCATTCCAAGATATTTAGATTCAATTTCCTTCATGTTAATACCTAAATAATCATAAGCAATTTTGTCCTTTCCCACATAATCAATAGAAAAATAATATGGTGGACTAGTGATACAAGCATCAAACGTTTCTTTAAACTCATCTGAATTATTATTTATTTCTAGAATATCATCTTTTATTATTTTTGCTGACTTAAATTGTAAATTATATTCTTTTTTTATTTCCATTGTTTTTTTATAACAATCTTTTATATAATATAATTTTTCCATAAATAAGCCTAAAATACCTTTTTTATTATATCTATTCGTTCTTGATAAAGCATCTATAGTATCAAAATATATTATTAACA